>Ga0126342_10009180_pt1 | contig 17720 bp, 10 predicted proteins | sample Cyp1metagenome_FD_92528 | JGI IMG/M metagenome (GOLD analysis project Ga0126342, IMG submission 92528) | Coral microbial communities from Lord Howe Island, Old Settlement Bay, Australia - Cyphastrea 1 metagenome | ecosystem: Host-associated > Invertebrates > Cnidaria > Coral ... | reverse complement strand
CAACCACCTTTCGGTCCATCAGCGGCTTCGCGCTGCCATCCTTGATTCACAACAACCAACTTCTCCTATAGGTTTCCTATTTTTGAAACTTCCGCCACCGCCTTGTGCGGTACTACTGGTATATGATACTACATGATACTACCATATACTACCATTCACGCTGTGGATGTAATATTTGCATACATGTGCGGCGGAAAATTGTTTGACCATGTGGAAAACTGACCATGACAGGAAAAACTCAGATGATTTCACGTACCCACATGGCCATCAGGTAACTGGTTGGTGGTTACCCCTCTGAACATATGAGTTCGTCAGTTGGGATTATGACATTCCCAACTGAATGGAAAAATAAAATGGAAAAAATGGAAAAACATTGAAAAACAATCCAAATATATGGAAAGTCAGTTGGAAAAATATTGTTTTTCCCATATTCCCAACTGAATGGAAAAATAAGCCAAATGTTCCAGTCAGCACCAACCAGGTAATTATGGGAAAGTCCTTGGAATCATGGGATTTTTCGGCACCCTTTTTGGGACAACTTCTGATGGCAAAGCGTGCAGCGGAATATCGTCAGTTGTGGGAGTCCAAACTCGGAAACTAGTGGGAATCTGGTTGGTGGTTGAGCCCTACCCCTCTGAAAAATGATGGAGTTCGTCAGAGTTGGGATTATTGTTCCCAATATATGGAAAAATAAAAAATGTTCCAAATCACCAACCAGGAATAAATTGGAAGGTAATTGGGAGCAACGCACGACATGGGCAGTAAAAGCTGCGCCTTGAACCTCAGGGCGTTTAGAACAAATTGTTCTTTTACACAAGGTTTTTGGGGTGTTTCTGGCATCTCAGCACAAAGGCTGCCATTTTCAGGTATTGGTGTTCAACCCCAAATCTGATTTCGATCGTTACTTTCTATACAGTATATTCATGTTCAGTATACCCCAAAGTTATGATTTTTCCCAAACATTGTTCCTGGGTATACTCAATCTCTGGGCAAACCCATATAATTATGCCAAAATCCAATAAAGAAATTAGGCATTCAAAATCCACGTCATGACCAATCTTGGATAACTTGCCCAAAAAAAGCTGCTTATATAGGTTGCTATCATCAAAATCAGCCACTAAATGTGGCTGGTCAGTACTAAAGTACCCAAGGATTCTGGGCAAATTATAATAATTCACTAATCTGAATTCAGGCCATTTGGGGATCATTTCCCCAAAATAAACCATGATTTCCAGGGCTCGGGAGAACAGGGTTCGGTCGTGATGAAATTGACCCATCCAACAATTCAGCCGACGTCAAGCCATGCCACGGTGTGGGCACGCGCTCCCTTCTCGGCTTCCGTCGTACGCGCGTGCCGCTCTTGCGCACGGGTTTCCTCAAGGGACGCTCCAAAGGAGAGCCAGGAATGGTACCCTATGGTTTCAACCCTCTGAAAAATATTACTGCTTGGTGAATCTATTCCAACAATAATGGTTAATAGTGGTTTTTATAGTGGTTAATAGTGGTTAATAGTGGTTAATAGTTGATATAGCTTGATATAGATGGATATAGTTGATATAGATGGATATAGCTTTATCATTATTCCAAACATATGATCAATATATGGGATTTGGTTGCCAATTTAAGCAACCAAAAATGGTGATTTACAAAATTTCTGGTTGGTGATAGTTGATACTACCCATTTCTATCCATCATCAATATCAGTCAGTTGGGATTATGATTATTCCCAATATATGGAAAAATATAGTGGTATAATGGATATATTATGGGATATAATCTGGTTGCTGGTTTTAACCATCTTGAAAAATATGAAAGTCAATGGAAAGGATTATCCCATATATTATCGAACAAATGGTTATTGTATTGCTATCGTTTGTTTGCTATTGGTATAGTTGATACTACCCATTTCTATCCATCATCAATATCCCACTATAGCTGATAATATCAAATAGTTGATTACTACATGGCCAATCAGCCAGATACCTTGCAAAAAAAATCTCAGCTGGTTAGTAAGTAGATAATCCCATTGATACCAAAAGACTAAAGGATTAAAGTACCCATCCAAGATTGACCTAGGAAAATAGACCATGTATAGATGATGTTTCTACTAAACATGGTGATTTTCCATAGTTGTGTTAATTGTTTCTTATTTCTGGGGTCCACCCACAGAAAATATATACATATAAATGGAATGACTTGTTAACCAGGTTATGAAAACCAGCTATTAGGTGAAGGATAGCCCAATATTACAATATGTGGGTCTACATCCCCAACTTCAGAATATCTCATATATATATAGTGTTATATGAGTTATATATATATATAACTCATAGAACACTATATGTTTGTGGCAAAATAGCTTGCCCAGTTGTAAATGTGATAAACCATTGAATAGGGACAGATGATCCTCCAAGTGATGCGAAAGGTTCGAAACGCATGGCACTCAGGGCTTGCGAAGTGTCATACGCTTACCAAATATGGTGGAGTCAGACATTCAACATGGGGGCTTAAATTAAACATTAGATGAAATTCTACAACATATACTAAGTCTATCTATTTATCGATCTGTCTAATCTAATCCCATCTAATCTAAACCGTTGCCCTGGTGTCGTAGCCCGACACCAGGCGTCAATGTCAATCACTTCGGTAAAGGTCCCTGACCACGCCCACAGGAGGCGGAGGCGGTGTTCCAGAAACAGTGATTTTTGAAGCCAATACCCTACATTAACCCATCGTATAGTATTATCATGTATTATCCCTATTCTGGGTGTTCACAATTCCCAGTGCAATAGGCAGTATAACCCACTGAATATCCCTGAATTGTATGTTTCATAGTTTTCATAGCTGGATTCTGTAATTCATACATAAATCCAATGTATATAACTCATATACAATTCCACTGTAAATCAAATCAATCCTGTAACCTGTCGAAATCAAATCAAACCGTTATGCCATAGAATTATATAAAATTTAATCATATAAACCCCCAAAAAATTCAACATAATTCAACCACACATCCCCTAGTCCCATGGGACCCTTTAAAGGCTACCCCCCCGAGACCAAAACGGCGAGCGTCTGCTCGGCAGAGCGGAAGCCCTAGAGCAGCAGCAGGTCGTTGAGGCCCGGGACCACCGAAGGGCTGCAGAAGCGCGGGAAGATGTGCTTCTTCAAGGTGGATAACCTCGGGAACATCCAATTTGAACTTATAAAAAAATGATATGCCACTAATTACATGTGCGTAAAAACCAGCTGATGATATATATATATACATTGATGATGATGATGATGATGATGATCATGATCATGATCATGATCATGATCATGATGATGATGATGGTGATGGTGATGGTGATGGTGATGATGATGATGATGATGATGATAATGATGGAGGATGAGAATGGTGGTGATGGTGAAACTGATGTTGACTATATTCTTTAAGGTGGACAACCTGAATGGAGAGTCAGGCAGAATGACACATACTATTCATAAGGAACTAGTGATTCTACTTAAGAACAGCAAATACTGATGATTATAACGATCATGGAATGATGAATTAAGTGGAACACGGAGTTTATAGTGGATCTTTTGTGTATATATATATTCTTTAAGGTGGCCCACCTGAATATGGAAACTTGGGGGTCCGGATGGGATTGCGGCGATTTTTGCAGTGGGATCAACAAGACTTTCACGGAACTTATGTACTGTTGTAGTATTGACAATAACGCATGATAATATAATGTAAAATATTATATATATATATATATAAACGACTGTAATATACTACTACAGTACATACTGTTTAAAAAATAATGTTTTTTGTTTTAAAAAAAATCGTATTCCGTATTCCTTAATTTTGCATTGCTCTCTTGTCTCAACGCAAAATGTTGTCGCTGATGTTGAAACGATGCGAAAACGATATCAAACAGCTAAATGAAAAGGCTGACAACCTTAGCAACCCTCTGTTTCTTCATTGCACCCCAGAAAGGAATGCAAAAAGGGAAAGAAAAAAAAACTGACTCGTAATTGCTGACTCGTTCAGTTGCTGACTCGGTCAATGTTCATTTGGAAAATAAATAAATAAAACTCACACAAACCTGAAACTTGCGTCCTTTTTGGGGGATGACTCCCCTTACAATTCCCATCATTTTCAGTGCCATAGAATCCGTGAGGTCGTTTTTTTTCTCATCGAGATAGTAGAAACAATCATAGTCATCATACTACTGGGGCGCAGTTGGGGTTATCAATGGATATATAACTGGTTGGTGGTATACCTACTCTGGTTGGTGGTTGAGCCCTACCCCTCTGAAAAATGATGGAGTGAAAGTCAGTTGGGGCCCGATGACATTACTGAATGGAAAGTCATAATCCAAATATACGGAAAGTCAGTTGGAAAATATGATTATTCCCAATATATATATATATATATATGTGTATATATATATACAGTATATATAAAGTCATAGTCCAGCCATGTTCCAGTCAGCACCAACCAGCTTATGATATCACCAGGTTGGTCCCATGGTGGTCAGATGGATACAGCAGCAATAGCTGAGTAGCCTCTCCCATTTTGGGGATTTCCAAAAAAAAATGAGGGATTCTCAGTCACCATAGGTTTCAAGACGACTTCATCTGCGACTCTGCGACTTCATCGATACCGGGTACCCCCCATGACTTAGGACACCTCCATTTAGTTGGCCAGGATCTCCCAGAAAAATCTTGGCAGTTGGAAGTTGGTGAAAAAAACAACGGAAGATTCCCCGGTTTCGAAAAGATGTGATGCAATGGCAACATGTGCCAATCCAAAGCATACTAGTACTACTAAGTTACATATATCATCCTATATCAATCATATAAACGAAACATAGTTCACAAACAAAACAGCTATGGAAACAACTATGCACTACTAATAATCATATAAACGAAACGTAGTTCATAATCATGGTTCCATATATCATCCTATATCAAGGCTCCGAAATGTTCTGAACATGTGGGTGTGCCCCTTCGGCCCAAAGTCGCATGGTTTATCATCATGGTTTCTTCCCATTAACAATGCCATAAACCATCCATTTGGGAATGGTAACCATACCACCTATAAAAATGCTGAAATTTTGGATGGTTTACCCTCTGGTTATTTAACATAGCCATGGCATAGATGGCCCATAGAAATAGATGGTTTACCTATAAAAAATGGGGATTTTCCATGGATTTTCCATGGCGAACTGTCATGTTTTATCAACATTTTTCCCCATTTGAAAAGACACCAGGCCATGTCAGCCAGCCATTTGGCTTTGACAAAAAGCGGAATGGCCAACATGATATCTTCCGGGATCAGCAGGTTGTCCCACAAAAGGATGAAATCACTGCTTTTCCTCGGCGCGATCGGCTGCAACGAAATTTTTATTGATCGTGGCGCCACATGTTTTTTTGTGTTGGCCTAGAGTGGGGCCGCCAAGATAGCCAAGTTGGTTTATAACTCCAATAACTATGGTTTATGGCAGATATGACTATAGTCAATGGGGTTTATAAACCAACTTACAACTGGGGGGCCCCACATTGTATATGTTGCTACCATAGTGGTGGTATACTTAATGGAAATTTGAATACAAGTCACAGAGCTGCGTACACATAAAATGGCCGCTTCCCCAAAGGATGATACCTCAGGAAGATCCCCCGATTCTTAGCTAAATCAGCTGTTGGATGTGACTAAAACTAGGCATTTATGGTGGATATCTCTATAAATTGGGGCTATGAACCAACTTTTACCGTCACTGGGGAGCTCCTTCTTGCAAGACGCGAATGAGGGTGTTAATGACAACCCCACGTTCATTTTGTTATATGATCGTTTGTATGTTCCCAAAATGCCTGCTGGCACGCACCAAGCACAAACAAACAATAACGATGTGGCTTCCCACACACCTGCCACCATCAACCGTCATTCACCTGGTTGGGCAAACCTCCTTATCCTGGGAGGGACCGTCCCATTCTATGGGCTCCATTTTAGTTCAGGGCGACACCCAAACACCCTACGTTTGGGCTGGAAAATGGCGAGATAGCATGAGACAAAGAGGTAATCAGATAAGCCAAAGAAATGGTTACAGTACATGGTTTCCCTACAAGTTGCCATGATGTGGGTATGGGTCAAAATTAGATACCCCAATAATTGGATGGTTAATACTAAACTAGACTAACATTTGTGGTCCCCTAGGTCTTCCATTTTGACCCACATCCATGTGGTAACTGGCTTGGGGCAACGCCTTTTTTTCGGCCGCAGTGGCGCCCAGGTTCACATTGTTTGGGGGCTGAAAAATCCCAACTTCGTAAAGGTTATTGAGCCATAAACCAATATACTGGTTGGTTATTGATGGGTATAACCATATCAATAACTATGGTTTATAGGTGATATAACTATATCTGGTTGGTGGTTGACCTACCCCTCTGAACAATATGAGTTAGTCAGTTGGGAAGGATGACATCCCATATATATTCTGGAAAATCATAAAATTCATGTTCCAAACCACCAACCAGTTTTCCATATGGCCATAGAAATAGTTGATATACCCATTATACTATATAAAATAATCCAAATGTTCCAAACCACCAACCAGTATAGATCAACCGTCCCAAGTACACCACCAAGTTGATGAAATCCCAATTCCCGTTGGCTTTTCTTACAGTTTAGATTAAACCACCCCAGTTCAGGTGGGATAAAACAAAAAATCAACCATATGTTTTTTTTGTTGACCTTCACAAAGTTGATTAAAAAAAAAAACATTTCACCACATTCAAGAGCCAACCTTTCACATTTCTATTTTCATGTCAGGTGTCATGCCGCTGTGATTGAAATACTTCAAGAGCTTCATGTAGTCTTCACGGCACCTGCGGCGACACTGAATAATCATGAACCTTGTCCCATTGGCAGATGATTCACAGGATGGTGCCCCATAGTTAGCTAAGTGGGTTTATAAACCCCATGAATACTATAGTTATATCTGCCATAAACCATAGTGAAATGGGACTTATTTGCACCAACTTAGCTAACTATGGGGCACCACCTTGCAGAACAAGACTCTGAATAATTTTCATCCCAATGGGTAAATAAATGTAAAATAGTGTAAATCAATGTAAATCATTTAGCATTTGGGTTTGATTTGAATGTTGCTGTGCTGTTTATTCTTCCCTCCACTACATGTTTCGCAAAGTGCGCCTACATCTTGAAGTTAGAGATGCTTTCTGTCAACATTAGACAAATGATCGATGAAAAGGCCCAAACATTCTGTGGTTGATGCGCATCAACTCAAAAAGAACAGCATGGAAAAAAATGCACGTTCATCTATGGTGTTCGTCCATGTTCCATCCAGAAACTCTCAATTATATATCCATATTCCATGTAGTGGATGATACATATATATATATATACCCTCTGGTTTATTTAACATAGCCATGGAAAATGGCCCATAGAAATAGATGGTTTACCTATTAATAGCATGGTGGATCTTTCCATGGCAAACTGTTAGTCATAACCAAAGGGTGTATATATATATATATTATCATATACCATTATATAGACCATAATATAAATCCAAATATATATATATATACACCATATTATAATATCCATATACCATTATTTAATATGGTTAATATGGAAAATCCATCTATCAAAATCCATATTATGATATATATATATATATATATGCACACACATCTTAATTATATTAATCCATATAAACAAAAATATAAGGTTAATAATATATATATATATAACCAGTTATTAACGGTTGCTATGGCTTACTACCCCCAGTTGCCCAGCACCTGGCAGCATTGCCTTCCAGCACTTTGATTTCCTCCGTGGCCAAGGCCAAGTCTTTCACCATGTGCACCTTCCTGAGGGGGGACGGGAAGCGAACGGACAGGGGGGACGTGAAACACTGGAACGTCCCCCAAAGAAAGCTGGGAAATTGGGCCAAGGATGGGCCAAGGAAATATAGGAAAAATGCTGGATTTAAGAGATTTTGATTATTAGTAGTAGCAATTTACCCAACACAACTGTGGGTTTCACTGGAAAAGCTTGATGATTTAAGTGGAACAACTGGTAAACATCTCGTTGTGTATGGCTGCAATCTAGGAAACTGTTTTCTGCGACCCAGTACAGCCCATAGCTAAATTGATAGATTAAGCCTGTGAAGTCAGCTGTGAAGTTCGGAGGGAGGTAGTTAGACTAAGCAACAAAATGGTGATTTACGAAACCAAACCATACGCTTTCAGATTTTAAGTAACAAATAATCATGTTCTTTACCCATAAAATATGGTAGGTTCAAACGAGAAACTATGGGCACGGACTTTGTCCAACAAAAACTGTGGTTTTCAGCAGTTTCAATCAAGGAACATGCATAGAGTTGAGCCACAAGAATTGTTGTTGCTAAACAACAAAAGCATGGTCTTGAGACTACGGATAATTTCATTGGGTTGAAGGAAGAATTCATAATGTTTGGCCAGCAAGAAGCAAGGTTTAACGAACGATTATAGAGCTTATATACTTCAGAAAATTATCTGGTTGGTGGTTTTTAACCATCTTGAAAAATATGAAAGTCAATGGGAAGGATTATCCCATACATTATGGAAAATAAAAAATGTTCCAAACCACCAAGCAGATTATGGTTCAATTACCAGAAAAGTGGGTTGAACTGAGAAAAAAACGGATGAGTCGATTCACACAAACGCAGGGATTTAAGTGTCAAAAGTCTGGACAAAAATCAATGAGAACGATTGCGAGAATAGATGATAAATAACCCATGGCCAATCTTAGATACCCTGCAAAAAATAATCTCAGCTGGTTAGTAAGTAGATAATCCCATTGATACCAAAAGACTAAAGGATTAAAGTACCCATCCAAGATTGACCTAGAACCGATCACAAGTCCCAGATTTGTGGAGTTCTATCATTTCTAGGTAATTTTGGCGTCGTAACACTACCCACAGTGGTTAGCTCTGTGGAGCGGGGGAGTCGAGTTCCTGAATGATTATTGTAGCTGTGTCTGAAAGTCTGCAAATGGGAACTTGAAAATTGTAATTTCGGCAAGGACAATGATGATAAACAATAAACTTTATAAATCATTGGACTTTGGGGCACCCTACTTTCAGAAAAAAAATGACACAAATTGGATCTGCTTCAATCGTCATGGGTTTCAGGTGTCTCGATACAGGCGCTGGTGGTGAGCCAAACGTAGGCTGCAAGGCTCAAGGCTGGAGCGGTCCAGCGGTCCAGCAGATCCTGTCGCAGCGGCATGCTGCCTACCCAAAAGGCATTTTTCCTCGGAAGGAACGAGATCTCCAAATGGCGCCTCTGGCCTGTTGGCGTTCTTGTCCGGGTGCCATGGTGTGTCTACATGTGTCTCCTTGACGGCCATGCTGCGGCTGTTGCTCAGACCATGAAAAGCGTGCTGGGATGAAAATCTACCATGACCATGTTATTTGTTCTTTGAATAAAAGAAATGGGAAATCCACCAAAGTAAACCAACATCTCCCGAACTTGTAGTTGCACCTCATTATGAAACCTGCGACGACTGAATTGAAATTCAGAAGCGGCTGACATCCAAATTTTTTGTCAGATTGATAATATCCTCTATGCTTCCAAGGAGAAATCCACATTGTTGAAGGTTTGATCCTAACTTCTCATGGTTAGATCATGGTTGGGATTAATGAGTAGACACTGGAAAAAAAAAAAATGACTACTGGAAAAAAAATTAAGGTTCACCCCTACTCTCCACACTGGAAAAAAAACTTACAGTAAGACACTGGAAAAAAAACTTAAGAAACTGTACTTTGAACCTTTTTGCAGCTGAAATCTCTTATTTGTACAATATGTGCAGGGTTTGGGCACTTAAACATGCAATTGCATTATATGTAAAGCGTTTTGGCCTTGAATAATTCAATTTTGTGCAGCTGAAATCTCTTATTTGTACAATATTTGCAGGGTTTTGGAACTTAATTATGCAATTTGCATGGTATTGGTATTTAAACGTATTTAAAGCATTTTGGCCTTGAATCCCTTGTTTGCACCGTGCTCGCAGCATCTTGGAGCCAGCATCTGTACTATGCTGGGGATTATCTGCAGCATTTCGTGTTATTTGCAACATATTGTCTAGAGTTAGTTTTTGGATCTATTTCAGGTTGGTTAGGGTGTTTTTGGGAGATCAAAGGATGAGAAGGGTAAAGGACCAGGATGAGGAGGGTAAGGGACCAGGGGATCAAGAGGACCCAGGGACCAGGGGACCAAGGGACCAGGGGACCAAGGGACCAGAGGACCAGGGGACCAGAGGAAGGGGATTAGAGGACCATGGGACCAGGGGAACCTTAAATTGTTTTTCCACTGAATTCATATTTTTCTTCCAGGGTCTTAGATTTATTTTTCCAGTATCATCCCTTAATATACCACATTTTCTTCCCATGGTATAACCCAGTGATATATAAATTATCCCCGGCTAGATTAACGGATTGTTTGTATGGATTTGACTCTCCATCTTGTTGCTATCCCCGCTAGATCCCATCATATCCCCATGAAACATCCCCATGAAATGGTTGGGTGAAACTAAGCACTTCACCCAAATCAAGTCTTGATTAATGTCTAGATTTGTTTTTTTCTATACATATAATAATTATGTCTAACCACTATTGTAGATGATTAATAGACTACTGTAACCACTTGATTATGTCTACAAGCATCTATTGTTGTTTTTTCTATACATAAAATATCCTGGTTGGTGGTTTCAATCCCTCTGAAAAATATGAAAGTCAGTTGGGATTATTATTCCCAATATATGGAAAAATGAAATTAATGTTCCAAACCACCTACCAGATATATAATCATAGTTAAAGGGGTTATATGTGATATCCCAACAAATTTATCCGTCTATTCAGATTAATCATACCTCACATTTTAGTCATTTTAGCCATGGAAATGTGAGATCTATACAGATTATTATCTATAATATCTATAGCTATTAGTGAAATCTCACATTTTCCATGGCTAAAATAGTTTTAAAAACATTCTATTCAGATGAATCTATAGAGATTTTTTTATCAGATATAACTTATATATAACTATTTAAAATGGATTAATCATAATCATATCCATAGATATCCCAACTAGTTGAGATTTTAATGGATAGATAATCCATAGATATCCATAGATAATCTATACATTTATCATAATCATATCCATAGATATCCATAGATAATCTATACATTTATCATAATCATATCCATAGATATCCATAGATAATCTATACATTTTAGACATTTTAGCCATGGAAAATCAGCCAGGCTGCAATGGATCCACTGGATCTGTGGTGAGTTCCAAGGCCATCTGGAGAGCCTCCTGCTGCTCGGACAACCTAAGGCGTACGTTCGTTCAAGGGATCAATGGAATACATACCCATAGGATCCATGTATGGTATACAGGCTAAGATTTGGGTCTATTGATGGTAAATGTTACCATATATAGCATACATGGATCCTATGGGATAGAATACATATGTGTACAGCAATAATATAAAATAGATATGATAATGCATAATAATGCTAACATATATTTATACACGAAATGAAATACATGTGATCATAAGAATAAATATATGTTTTTTTGTTGCACTGAAGATGTGTATAATGTATACAATGTACAATAATACAATACGATACACTAGAATGCAGTACAAGACAATACAATGCAATACAATACAATGCAATGCAAAATTACAGTGCAAATGCAACAAACTGTTTGAGACTTTTTGGAATAGCAATTAAAATGAAATGTAATCAAATACCATTGAAACAATAATATAATAATATACTATAAAAGAAGAGAATATCATATAACATCATATAATATAACATAATATAATATAGTGTAATATATCATAATAAAATATAATAGGATATGATATGATCTAATATAGTAAAATACAATACAAAATAATGTAATATATTTATATAGAAATAAATGTTATAATATTGAAACCATGTAATATAAAATGAAATATCGTAATTTAATACAATAAAACAAAATAATATAGTATATTAAGACATACAATACGATAATCATATATTTCTATATACATATATATTATATATATACTGAAATACAATCTAACAAAACAACATGTAATAAAAATTAACATTGGATAATAAAGACAATTTAAATAATATAAAGAGTGTATTGTAATTTAATATGCTATTGTATAATATAAAAAACATAAAACCATAGTTTAAAAAATAGAAAACAAAGTATTAAACATGGAGTAATTGAATACATTTTCATTGTAGCTCATTAGTATGCGTTTCCAATTTTAGCAAAACATATAGCCCACGTCCAAAGGATTTTTTTTAGTAGCATCTTGTTTTGTTTTTGCCATGTTTAACCATCGTTTAACCATTGTTTAGACCCTGGCAGATAGGACTTGGAAGATTAGTTTCCATCAAAAATTGGTGATTTTCAGGGCCCAACTGTTTATTTACCAGAGGGTAACCGTTGTTTAAGCATTGTTTAACCATGAATGACCCATGAATGACCTATGAATGACCCATGAATGACCCATCGACTCACCAAGAGACTGTGTGGTGAGTTCCCGGAGACTTTCTTCCGCTTCTTCCTCGAGGCGTAAGCGCGGAAATTGAAGCCCTTTTTTTGGGGAAACTGGTGATTTATAGTGGAAAAATGGTGATTTATAGTGGAAAAATGGTGATTCATAGTGGAAAATTGTGATTTATAGTGGATTTACCCTCAAAAAAGGTCTTCATCGGTTTTTTAGATGGGCTAAATTGACAGAAATAAGCATAGATGGCATAGATATCAGCTGATCGGAAAATGATGAGACATCATGTGGTTAAAACAATGCCATAAACCATCTCCTAAACCACCATAAAATAAATAGGTATAAACCATTCCCAAATGTAAACATCTTAAATCGTTTGACCGTTTGAAAATCGTTGGTCATCTGTTGTAGAGAACGTCAACACCTGAGTTCTCAACCAATCTTTTGGGACACCATTGATACAAAGAAAAGGGCGGGCTCCATGGCTTGGTGGAACTATGGGATAATAGGATCCCCAGGTGCTGCTGTGGGTCACCAAAACAAATTACATTTAGACAACTCACAACATACAACCTGTTGGTTGACCCAAATGTTGGCGGCTCTCGGCCTCAAACCTAGCTAATTGGTGGTTGAGCCCTACCCCTCGGAAAAATGATGGAGTTCGTCAGTTGGGATGATGACATTCCCAATATGTGGGAAAATGAAATTCATGTTCCAAACCACCAAAACAAATTACTAATTCTGCTGCTGCGCTTAATTGTAACCATAACCAACTTGTGTTTCGAGAAACAATTTACGAAAACGTCGTCGTTCTGTGAAATCATCTAAAATCAACTTAAGTGTTTTTCAACAAGAAAATCTGTGTTGAACCACCACGTTTCAAGTTCCTTCACCAAAGGGTATTCCAGTGATGGACTCAGCACATCTGCGTACCCTCTGGTGATCATTTTCCGGCCTGGTAAACGTTAACAAAAAACGAACTGGAACATCACTATGCTATCAATGGGTATATCCACTATAAATGGAAGAGAAGATATACCCTCTGGTAAACTTTCACATAACTAACTATGGAAATCACCATTTATAGTGAATTTTCCCATTAAAAATGGTGATTTTCCATAGTTTTCTATGGGTAGTCATCCACTATTTCTATGACCATTTTCTATGTCGCAAAGTGTTAGTCATAACCAGGCCGGGTACTTGGAGCATCATCCTGAATCACTGATGGCTCGTCCCCTTGCTGAAGCAAGCCAAAAAAACACCAAACACTTACTGGTTGGTGGTTTCAACCCATAGGAAAACCATAGGAAAATGTGGGTTTTTCATGGGATTTATAGCTGATTTATGATAGCTAATATCTGGCTGAATTATATAACTGGTTGGCGGTGTTTCGCCCTACCCCTCTGAAAAATCATGGAGTGAGTTCGTCAGTTGGGGCCGGATTTTCCATTCCCAACTGAATGGAAAGTCATGAAATTCCATGGTTCCAGTCACCACCAACCAGTGGTACTTGACCAAAGTTTCTGGGGTCAACCACCATGTATATTGTCTCATTATCCCTTGGTGAAAATCCCTTTTTAAATAGCGATGATATAGCCAGATTAAACGTGGGCTGGAAAATCCACCTATTTCCCACCTTTGACACCGGAGAGTACTGAGAGTACCATGATAATTCTCCATACATTCTCCACTTTGGCTGATCTTCTTTGCTGACGCAAAAAATACCCTTCCTGGTTGCTGGTGCAATTTCACCATCTTGAAAAATGATGGAGTTCGTCAATGGGAAGGATGACATACCATCCCATATTATGAAATGGAAAATAAAACATGTTTGAAACCACCAACCAGCTTCACTGTTCAGTTTGAAGGCCCAGTTTCCAGACCCACGCGCACGATCTTCATCATTTTCAGTGTCTCAGCGGTGGATTGGGTCATCTTGGGCCAAATTTGGGACGGCTTCCAGGGTTTCAAGGGTCTGGGGCAACTATGTCAGAAGTCACCAAACTGCAACAAGCAAAATTCGGATAATTTCGGTATGATTCCCCATAAACTTTCATTTGCGATGCCATGGTGAGATCGTTGTAACCAGAAGGGGGCAAAAAAAAACACACGATCAAAGGATCCCTTCGAAAAAACGTGTTTTCTTTCAGATTTTCCATTGGCTAGATTACCAGAGAGTACCCTCTGGTTATTTAACAGTTCGCCATGGAAAATCCACCCATTTTCAAGAACGGTAAACCATCTATTTCTATGGGCCATCTATACCATGGCGAACTGTTAGTCATAACCAGAGAGTAAAAGCAGCAAAATAGAGGGTTTGATCCCATTTCTTGATGGTTAAACCCGCTTTGTTGGCCAGGTTGAACCTCCACTATTAGAACATCATGTTCAGTAGTTGTTAAAGCCACATGTTTGTTGGTTAAAAGTTGAAAGTTTAAACACATTTTTTTGCGGATTCCCCTCTGGTAACTTAACATAGCTATGGAAAAAAACACTTTTCAAGTAAATCAGCAATAGTACCATTACAATACCATCGCCATTATAAATCATTATAACATGGGTACCATGAAAATCCAATGAACACTTATTTCATGACATTGCCATAGCCATATATAGCCATACTATTGTATACCCTCTGGTAATTTAACAATAACTATGGAAAATCACCATTTATAGTGATTTTTCCCTTGAAAAATGGTGATGTTCCATAGTTATGTTAGTTTAGCAGAGGGTAATATCTATGAACATTACATTCATTACATGGCTACATCGCCCATCCCAAGGTCACCATAGGTCACCGCCCAAAATCGGGGAAAAGCGTTGGATGCGTTGCGCTTTGTTTGGAAGGCAAGGAACACCCTCCGCGTCGCGTTGCACCGCACGACTCACGCTCTTCATCAAGGGGCCCAGCTCCTGGATAGAAAAAGCATCAAAACTTCCAGGGCTTGCGATTTTGAGGATGGAATTTCTCTAGGGTTTTAGTTGAATCAAACTGGTTGGATGGGTTTTGTTAGCCAACAGACATCACTGGGCGGCACCACCGACAGTATCTGGGCTAAATGAAGTACCACATGTTCAACGCTTTTTGACATGCAGGACATGAGAAAGGGATTAAAATTCTGGTCACAACAGCTGATGAAATGCATTTTTTTTGAATCCGAAGTTTTTGCTGCTTTGACTTGCAGCCATGATTAAGAAATCCAATATGGTAGAATTAGAATAATTTGCCAATCTCACATAATTCCATTTGGGTGTAAGTCCTCCAACAAACCTCCATCTACGATGTCGAGGTGACGTCGTCATAATTTTTGCAGATAAATTCTGTGTGTTTGCTCAGCTCCTTCATAAAATCCTGATTCCGGCTGATTCCTGAAACCTCTACCCTCTGGTTATGTCAAAATAGCTATTGAAAATGGCCATAGAAATAGTTGATTTATCCATTGAAAATGGTGATTTCCATAGCTATGTTAGTTTACCAGAGGGTATGTTTTCTCTTCGCGGTCAAACCCCATTTGCAAGGTTTCAACATTCCATTCTGCATTGCTTTTTGAAGAGAACCATCCATGTCCATCCATTTCCAAAAAACAATCTAGATCCAGGCTGAATTAAGAACCGAGTTTGTGTGGTTTAATGGCCAATCTGAGTTGGTTTATCCCATTTTTGATGGTTATCGCCCGATGTTTTGATGACAGGCACATTGCTGTGCACCAGAAACAAATGCTGATGACTGCCTAACTTATTCAGTTGGTGTGCTTAAACCCCAAAAATTGATGATTAAAATAATAAGTGTTATCCCAATTGTCATCCCAATGCATCATTGTTTCACTCTAGATATTTTCATGGTTTGCCTACCTGACCCCTCCATCGACAGTCCAACATCATACGGTGGCCAATAATGATTCAATAATGGATACGCTGCAACAAGAAACTGGTTAGCTAAATCCTCAGTTTATCCTATTAGGGTACAATTAATATAATGGATACCACAACGATTTAACTAAGATAATGGATACCACAATTCATTGGTGGTACAATGCTACCAATCCTCAGTTGGTTTACCCTTGATGATTATCTCCCCATATATTCATCGTAAAACCTCCATCTCTCTCTTTGATGGTTACCCTCTGGTAAACGTTAACAAAAAACTATGGAAAATCACTATTTTTAATGGGTATATCCACTATTTCTATGGCCATTTTCCATAGCTATGTTAATTTACCAGAGGGTAACTGCCTACCCATCCTCATATTGTTCATTATACACCCGAATATATACCTGTAAGCAAATCCCTTTGGCCACCCCTATTTTTGCTTGGCTTCCCCCATACTGTCTGTGGTACCCCCCAGTTATATATGTTTGTTGGTTTCTAAACCCATCTAAGTAGTTCGATATATCTAGTATGACGTCCAGTTAGCATAGTGAATCCTTTGCCAACTTAGCTATTCCAAATCGTGGGCACCACTGCGTAGTAATTATTATTAGAACCCATATATATATATATTATGTAATCCACTAATCTAAGTGGGGACCTTCCATCAAAAAACATATATTAGCCATGATCATTAAGCCCCAAACATCCCCAGAGAAATTAGGCCAATGAGTTGTAAAACATATATAACAACAAAAAAACATCAAATGGCCCACAGCTGCCGCTACAGTAGCTATACTCATTAATGATCCAAAAAGCCAAACCATTGGGCAGCATTCATCAACAATGGCACTAATACAGTAGTTATATCATTGTTATATCCAATAATGTCCTTTTGGTAAAAATAGAGGGGTCGGTTTGCTATACCATCTATCATCATTTACCTGTTGTTAAAGGGGTCAACAACCCCCTCTACTAATCAACCAACCAATGGGAAAAGGGTATCTATGGTTATATCTACATGGTTTATCATTAAAAGCACTAGCTATAATTCGCAATATGGTTCATATACCATTAAAAAAATGCACCCATATATGATATTAATAAATATCAATAATAAAAAGTTGCATTATATCAATAATAATGATTTTCCCAGCTAGAAACCTCCATTTATAAGGGATTTTCCATGGCGAACTGTTAAATAACCAGATGGTACATGGCTTATCATTAGAAGCACTAGTTATAATTCAGAATATGGTTCAT
>Ga0126342_10009179_pt1 | contig 17720 bp, 16 predicted proteins | sample Cyp1metagenome_FD_92528 | JGI IMG/M metagenome (GOLD analysis project Ga0126342, IMG submission 92528) | Coral microbial communities from Lord Howe Island, Old Settlement Bay, Australia - Cyphastrea 1 metagenome | ecosystem: Host-associated > Invertebrates > Cnidaria > Coral ... | reverse complement strand
CAGGTATGAAACATGATTATCATTGAAATTTAATCTAATGAAATCTAATGTTTCAAAATGATTTATAATTTGTTTTAATTTGTTTCCAAGCTGATGAGAACCCCTCTGATGAGACTCCTTGTTTTCACAGAAGAACATAAAAAACATTAAAAAACAACATGAAACATATTGAAACATATTGAAACAATAACAATGGCAAATTCTCCTGTGACTGCGTGTCCTGATGTGTCCTGTGCATCCTTTAAGTTCAGCACATTCTCAGCGCGGGTCTCGATCATACACTGCTGCCATGCTCGAAGAATAACCTCGCAAAGTTGGACTGGCTAAGGGCACGGCCGAACACTTTGAAGAACCCCTCTTGACATTTTGGCTTGATGATGTCGGCTCATGATGTGCTCCAACAGAACCTTTTAAAACGTCGATAGTCTCCGATAGTCCCACCATTCACACCCTGCCTTCATGGTGTACGGGTCCGTCTTGTGGGGATCTGCTGTCAGGGCCAAGGTCTCGGCGACACGGAACGACACGGAATGAGCAAATGACCAGCGTCCCAGCACAACGGAAGTGAGACTTAAAGACTTCTTAAAGTTTTAGGAAGAAGATTGAAAATACAGTAATTGTGAAAGGATGTGAAAATAATGATATTAATGATGACATATGATGACGATTTTAATTGGGGATATCTTTGGGGGGAAGGCAAGGAGACCCGAAAAATGATCTGCTGAGGTCTGCTCCACGGAGGCTATACTTCTCTTCTTCTCTTCCTTCCAGCTGGCGGTGCAGAAAGCTGCCCTAATGCCTTACCAAGAAGTCTCTTCAAGCAGGGAGGAAGTTCAAAAGCCAACGCCTTTTCATTTAATTCTCCTTTTAATATATTATATATATATATTTTTATATTATATGTATATATATATATATATTTGAGTTCTCCTTTTACATAGCTTTTCCATGTCAGAGTTTGGTTGGGGTCAAGGATGGATCAAAGTCTTGGATCAATTTCTTGGGCAGATATTGGCAGCAAGTGAAGCTGGAAAGAATTCTGGAATTTGCTCACATGACTCATGGTGACTGATGTGACTTTGGGTGGTGCAGGGTGGCTCGCATGGCAAAGGACATGGTTCAACTGGTGGCTCCATGTGCTTCCTCCCTCTCTCCCTGGACTGGCAAAACACTGTCCTTGGCTAGGCGCATGTGCTCTCTACGGATCTCCTCAGACTTCCTTTCCTGCGCACCCACCGGGTCAGTCATGTCATGTCGCGATAAGCTGAGAGCAGCATAGAGCAGCTATATAACAAATTCTCTGAAATGGTCGTCATTGACATGGAGCCGCAACTTTGTAGGACAAAGGTGGCTGAAGTCGGCTGAAATTCAGGTACAGTAACAGTTCGAGCCAGGTCCGCCAAACAACACGCGATCACTGCTTATAAATAAAACAGCGCTTCGTGTCCTCTTTTCGCGCATCCAGCAACTTCCGCCAAGCAAAAAAGATAGCCTCAAGAATGAATTGGGACAAGCACGGCTCTTCACAAAAATGATCAAACATGTGAGCATGAAAAAAGTGAAAATGATGCAGGCACAATCAAGGAAATTACAGCACGACTCTGAAACAAAACCCAACCACTCCACTCACACTCAAACCCTCTGCTCTTCTTCAACCTAGCCGACATTTTCTCCTTTCGTGTGGAAGCGACCAACGGAATCTGACGAGGAACCTAGCCCGGCCGCAAAAAAGTAACACTGGCCAATTTTTTATAATGTAATGCAACTTGAGGTTGCCTGAACACCACCCAAAACTTTGTAATCTCATCTGGTATCACTGATACCCGGTATCACCTTTGCTTCTGTCTCTGCTTCAAAAAATAAAACAAAAGACAAAAGGAGCTGGGATCTGTCGTCCAACCCTGTGATTTGGACCCCTGTTAATCCCCTGTAAACTAAACAGCGTAGCCGCTGTAGCCGAAGTGAGCCAGCCCAAGTCTGAGAGCTTTGGCTGGCATTGCAGTCATTGGGAAGTCGCCAGCCCAAGTTATCAGGGTCTTCTTGACCTGCAACTCATGGTGTCTGCTGACCCATTTTGCGGCGCTCATGCCATAAAAATGATCAACTCTGTGCCAAACCAGTGCATGCCGCACCTGCAAAGTATACACAATTATGCACGTGTGTATATATGCATACAGTATGCATACCTAGGACATAGGAATTTGCATTTGCATGTTAAGTGCAGCTACGAGCACATGCAAATCATGCTTGACAAGCAAATGGATCAATGACAACAAGTCTCCAGGTATTTGTGGGACGGGCCCTGAAAATCCCTGAAAGATTTAGGATACCTTGTGCAAGGTTGCGAGCAATCATGTATTGTGGGGTCAAACAGCCGGGATTCGTCGCCTGCTCTTCCTTGATTTTTTTCCTCAAAAGTATGCACAACATTTTTTGCTAGTTCCGTCTATTTCAGTCGATTTCCTACACTACGTGTGCTCTGGTTGGATCTGCTAATGATTCGAATATATGTGAAATCTCGGCGAGCTTCCAAAATTATAAAGCCAAGGATCTTTTCTTTCTCAAAGCGCGCTTGTCTTGTCACCCGCCTCCAGGATTCAAGGGCCTGGATAAAGCTCCCCAGTGAATCACGCAGAATCCAACCAGGAGACTGAAGATTTTAATAAGAAAAAACATGCATGGCATGGGTTGGTCACAGGATCCATTGAATTTGAGCCTACTATAGATACATATAGATACAACACACACACATATATATATACTATAGTGTGCTTGTTGTATCAGCATAACAGGCACCACGGAGCTGAAACATGCTGAAAAACTTGAACCGTGAGGTCCTCTGACGGACTCTGACCCTGAGGTCCTGGCAACTCGTGCCTCTTGGGCAACTGTGGCATGGGCCAAGCCTACACCACTCTGAGTGACAGTGAATGACGGTGACATATCAATTCATATCAAAGGAATTCAAAAGAAATTCAAAACGATTAGTGATTAGTGATTCATATTTTTGACAGGAACGAGTCGATCTGTGAACGAATGCCTGCTGCACGCGCTCAAAGCGTCTCTGCTAGACATGTCAATGCCTTCTGAATGACCCCTTGTGATCCCTATGCCACTGTACCAAAATGCAACAATTGCATAAACGTATCTGCCAAACCCTGGTCACATCTTGCAGCTCCGTTCACAAGCCTCCTACGATGCCGTTGATCTTTGACCTCTATATGTGCCATCAAGCTGCTTGTGTCCACAACATCTTGACATAGCATGACCGTGGCTTTTGGGCAAATGATGGCAAATGTTTCCTTTCTTAGCATTGCAAAAGCAGTTGGCAAATGTCAGCAGTCAAAGCGTCCAAGTGAGCACTGATGAGGACTGTATCATACTGTATCCATCTATATATATATATATCTATCTGTGTCCCATAGGAGTCGCTCTGAACTTTGAAGCTTGCGCTGAGTCTAAGACTGTAGTGCTGCTCGAGACCTGGAGAGTGATGAGAGTGATCACATTTCTCGAAAACAGAACATGTTGAACATGTTACAAGCAAGTTTTCGCATTCTATCTATATCTCTATGATATCTTCCGTTGACATCCAAAATGATAGCGGGTGAGCAACCTGTCCAATCATTGAAATGAATCCGGGTCTTCTTTTCGAGCTGCCGCCAGTCAATCAGTGTACCCTCTTCCCTTCTACAACTTCAGCAGCATAAGGGTGGAAACTTGTGCATTGATGACTTCGCCCGCGCCAGCACTGTCCGTTCCTTGGATGATCGCGCCTCTTCGAGGGGTATGCAAAGCAACCATTTATATTAGCTCGTACTTGCGAACAAAGGAGGTGTAATGAGGTGTATAATACAATTGGCAGGCAATTGTTTTGCTAGGGAGTCCAGGGGGTTTGCCCGAAATGAAACAACATGTTGACTTGCAATGGCAGGAAAAATTCATCAACCATCATACATAGCCTCTCACACACACAAACAAAAACACATCTTCAAATCTTTGTGAGGTTTTGCCCATCGTCTGCATGCCCCGACTTGATCTACCTAATTATCTTCTCAGCCAGGAGGCCGCATGAACTGCCAAACGCTGCAGTATTCATCATCACAGCAGTTCTTGTTGCACGCTTTGGCAGAGGTTCCATTGGGGTCCTTGACTATGGAAGGCATATAAAGGCATCATGCACATGCTGAGATTTCTGCTACTTCGAGTCAAACCTGATTCCCTCATGCATCGCAATACATCCGTAATCTACACCGATGTCAAAGAGAAGCGCATTGAAGTTGGAAAGCAAATGGGAAAGCAAGACTAGTCTAGCAAGTACAAAATGTAGTTCCCGCAGAACATCGTCATCTCCTTCCAAATCACAATGGCCGTCTAGTCTAGCATTCTTTCCTTGATTAGAATAGCACTACGTATATATATATATAACTATATATATAACTATATATATAACTATATATATAACTATATATATATAACTATATATATATAACTATATATATATATAACTATATATATATATAACTATATATATATATATGTGCTATATAAAATAATGTATATATAATGTACAACATTGGAAAGCCTGTCACGCTATCAGTGACACATGCCATTCTTGAAAGCATTTCGCCAGGGCACGTGGCTCAGGCCAAAGCAAACCACATCGTTCAGCTCCTCAGTGGATGTGCAGTTTGGTGCTGGAAAAAGGTCTCGTCGCAAACCGCAGTAGGCATCTTTCTGTGGGATGTCGCTGTTCCTCAGGCTGCTGTTTGAGTCAACCAGAAGGACGTCTGAAAACCAAGGGAACAACACGTCTTTGCTTCCATCCCAGAATCCCGTTCTTCTCTTCTTTGTCCACTCTTTCTCCCTCTCATCCCCTCTCTTTTTCTCACTCTGTCTCTCACCCTGCACAAGGGCTCATGAATGCTGACAGCTATGCCCACTAATGCTCAGCAGGTTTAGACTTTCAACTCAAGAGCTGCTCGGCAAACATACATCGCAGCCAAGTGCTGATGAGCATCACGACTCCAAAGGCATATCCGAACAGCGTATTTCCGATCAGATGTGCCAACACACCACCCAGCAGAGAGAAATCCTTGACAAGGATGCTTGCTAGCTGCTATGCATATCTGCTGTATGTGGCTATGCTGGTCACAATCTTTGCAATTTTTTGACAATTGAACCACTGTCTCAGTGCCTTTTGCAGCCTCACCACACTTTCAGAGCATTTGTGCCCGAGTGTTCACCCCTGCACTGTTGGCATCCCATCCTCCATCTGCGAATTGATTCCCTTCATGGACCCGGGCACCAAAAACTCACTCTTCGGGCACACGTGGGCCCACCTCAGCTTCTGCTTACCAACTACGAACCCCCAAGAATCACCCAGGAAGCAAACCAAGCGAATGTCAACTCCTCAAAACTCATGCGACACATGGAAGAGCAAGTTGCAAATTGTCATGGTCACACTTCTGGGCTCCGCATGAGTATTTTGCATCTCCCCGTCCACATTTTCACAGCACCCAAACCTGGCCTGTCACTTGGATGTAACTCTTTTGGACCATTTGCGAGTTGACCAATGCAGCTCATGACGTTCTCAAAACAGTAGGTCACAATATCCTCATTTCCAAGCAGCATTGCAATATATTGCAATAGACTCCCTGGGCCAGCATATGATATGTGACTCAAGTGCTCCAAACACCCTTAATACAGGAGAATACAGGGAGTACAGCTGCACAATCTGTACAGGTCCCAGCGTGTTGGTGCATGTGGGTGGGCAGTTGACAAGTGCAGAATGAAAGATGCCAAGCATCCATCAGTTGCAAAGGCTCAACAAAAGGCATCCATGTAATGACATCGTTGTGCACTGCCACCCGCAGGAGTTTGCCGCACAAATTGCGCGACTCCCACCAGTCACCTCAGCGGAGTGACCACCACTGGGGCCGGTGGGGCTACCAGGTTAGGGCTCCCATGGCCTCCATTCAAGTCCAGCCACTCAGTGCTTTGTCCGCCAAACGCGGGGCTCCAAAAGCAATGACAGCATCGGGTGTACGGGACCAACCCTCTGCCTGGTTCGTATGAATGCTAAACAACAAATAACAAAAGCGAGCGAAATAGGATGACAGCATGAGGAATGAACTCATGGCTCTTGACAGCTGTCGCCCAATTGCATTGCTTTGAATGCAGCTGACAAATACCGCCTTTTGAAGCGGTGCAAAATGACTTGTGTCTTAGGAAGAACTTCTGTCTTGGAAAAGACTTTGGTTCTTAAACAAGCCTGGAGTAAAACAACATGAGGAGCGAGCCTCTGCCAAAGTGGCTGCTAGAATGGCCAAGGACGCGCCCAAGCTGTGGCCAGTAAATACCAACTTCCAATAGCTTGGAATGCCAAAGAGGCCCTGATGCATCCCAAACATCACAAACATGAACACAATCTTGCGATGTATTGCGACGTCTTGCACATCTAAATCACATCTAAATCACATTCAAAACGTCAAAACAACTCTCATACACTCCAAACACAAACCCTCTGCTGCCTTGCCTGAGTCCCTTCGATGTACCCTTCGACCCACTTGCGTACATGTGGCAACACTCGTTGCAGCTCGAGGAAAAAACCTTCATGAACATTTGCCACTGAGGAGGCCTGAGATCTGCTCAAGTTCAAATCATGGTGAGACCAGCCCGCTGCTGAAAAGCAAACTTATCAAACTTCTAGCTGCTAGCTTCTGAAAAAAGGGCAGACACATATCAAAACATCGACAAAAAATCACAACATGTACAACTGAGTTTGGAAATATGCAGGCATGTAAAAAACTCAATGTCCCACCATGTTGCACCGTGTCGCCAGGTTACAGTTTTGTGTGGCCCTGGAGCTCCAAGCTCCACTGGTAGCATGGCAATGTCTGAGTCAATCTCCCAGTTTTGCGCAGAAGTAGCCTAGGACATGTGGGTTTTAAATTCTTAGTCCAACTGTAGCTAGCTTGTCTGTGGGGTCAGTGATGCAATCCTCATGGAGCATCGAGAAAGAAGTCGCCAATCAAGTTGATTGAGGAATACTCAAGACCTGATGATCCTGATACACCAGCCGACTGTGACTGCCAAAAAAAGCGATACTTTTTAAGGCTAGTTGGGGCACCCGGCCTGAGTACCGCGAAAAGAAACCACAGCAACCTCTGCATGGGCAGACTTGTAGACACGGGCATGGACATTCTCTGCATCATCGTTGAGATAGTACTCCTGAGCAAATCACTGAAAGGTCCGTGAATGAAAGTGATCACTGCTTGTCTCCGATGTGCGCCGTCCCAGTAAAAAATATAACTGGATACTCTATATAGCTATATAAATCTAGCATCATATAATCAGACTATATCATACCCATACTCCTATCTCATGCTAGTTTCCAGTGATAATATATAACAATATGTAATAATGGTAACAGAGATGAGTGTAATCCCCCAATCAGCAAATACAGCTGAAGCTCCTCCCAATCTGAGATGCGAGGACATAGGTCCACCACACGTTCACGGAAGCCACGCTTGGCTCGGCCCAACATCTTTTTGGAGTTGATCCCAGCATGCCTGGCGACGGGTGCCCAACAGAACAAAGAATGATACTACAAGAACCTGCAGAGAACAAGAATATACACACTGTACACACACACATTTATTTATATTTCTATATATATATATATATATATTCTATTTACATAGAATTTCACACACTGCATATCTGTATGTCAAATCAATCCTGGCAAAGATGCAGTATTAAACTGTTTTTGCTTTGGTCCGCTGAAGCCATCATATCATATCTGAATCTCTATGTGCTGTCTGATAAGCGCCCACAATTGAAATGCATCTCCATACATGTTTCCAACATGCATCCAGACCTGGTGATGTCCAATCGCCGCTCAGTCCCCTTCGGCTGCAACGCCTGTCGTGGTGTCGCTTCCATTTTGGCAAGCCAATTTACCCCAATGTCTTCAATTCATGTCAATTCAACATATTATACACAGCAGTTACACCACGCTCAAAATAAGCTCCTGCAGAAACTGTTCTTTGTCTTATAAGGTGTAAGGGCTCACGTATGTACGCTGGCAGTGACATTGCAGGCTGTGTCTTGCTGTCAGTTCAAAATTTGATTCACCTTGTTGCAGCCCTTGTTGCAGCCGTCTCCTGGCCGTCTCCTGTTTCGGCCTTGGGGCTGCTGACCGCCAGTGAGGCGGCGTAGCCTAATGCTGCGAAGCCTCCAGAAGGTAAGGACCTGCAACAACATGAAATTCGATTTGAAATCTTGAGATATCTGTGAACCAAATTCAAATACTCTACGGCATGTGTATGTACATATATATATATATTTGTCTAGATGTATATACTGACTTCCAGCATTTAATTTTGCACAGCCAAACATCTGAAACGCCAAGGCACATGTTCTCACTGCTGCGCCAGCACGAAGGGCACCAATGTCTGCCACATTCCGGAAATTGATATGGCCAAAGCATTGGCACAGCGTCGTAGCTTCTGCAGCAGTCACCTGAATAGCGATCGACCACAGAAAAACTTGAACCTTCCAACTCAAGGCAAATGGATCAAAGATTTGGATCCAGTTGGGAAAGATCTTGACTGCAAGGATGCTGCATCACAAGTACAAAGTTCACTGATCTCAAGAGGATTCTCGCAGCGTGGAGTCCAGTCATATCCCGGCATGAAAGAGTGCATCCTCACTAAGATGTCCTTACCCCCTCATTCAGTGAATCCCTGTGAACCGTTGCCAACATCTGGAGACCTCATATTCAATTCATTCTTGGATTGGACTTCTGGGACCACGCCTTCAGCTTTTTGACCAACCAAAGCTGCAGCTGCCATCCGCTGAAAAACGGTCATTGGACATCGGAAGTTGAAGGGGTCGCTTTGGGCCCCAGAGATCCTGAGTACTTTGAGACTCATCGACGATCGACGCATCGACACCATCTGAACAAGAACCTTTGCATACCTTTGCCGTGCACTATGCCGTGCTGGTCCTGTGTTTTCTGCAAAGTTTGGATTATTTTCTAGCAGGCTGCTGCAGAGTAAAATGAATAATGTACATGAAAATAGCCAAAATAGTCTAGCCATGTCTAGCTGGATGCCACAAGAAAAGCCTTCAGGCCAGAAACAACATTGGTTTTTTGCAAATTGAATTTAATTCAATCAATAAAACACACAGGAAAATGTTTCGCCCATGCAGCCTGGGCATGCTCCAAGGATCAATCTCCACGCATCCAACAGCTTAAATTTTTGCGACAAAGAGTTGCTGCTCCCAGTGGCCACCACTTTGGATGGAACTGCCTTAGAGAGACCGACCTCTATGGCATGGGCTTGGCAACGGAATGCAGTTTAAAAGTTGAGCACCAAAAAACTTACCTGGCGCCAAGAGCGCACGACAGTCCGAAGAGGTCAAACATGTTAAACAAATACACGCATAGCATCGCTTTGCTGTATATAAAGTCTGTGTTGAAGGCATTTGAAGGCGAAGAGGCATACCGCCCGACCACAGAAAGCAGCGTAAGCAGCGCGAGAGAAAGAGCGAGCACAGTGCGGCAGTAGCTTGTAGGAGCTAATCTTGGCGGCCTGGATCCGGAGGCGTTGGGATGCCAGCTCTTGGCGAAGAATGCGAAGAGCTAGTTTGCCCAGAAAAAACTTATGCAATCCTGACCATTGCCTGAAACTTCTCTGCCAACACATTGCTTTCGTGTTGGGCATATGGGAGCATGGTGTAGAAACGTGGCATGATGCAATTTACTTAAGCATATATATATAATACAATATATAATATAATATAATATACATATATTATAATGCTGTGCAAATGTGCGCATGTATGTGTAATCTAATTGGGGCTAGTACCAACGGTAGAGGCTTAGAAGGCAAGGTGCGTCAGCACCCCACGGAGTTCTACGCATCTATTGTCTGTCGCACCTGGCAGGCAAAAATGCCTCCGTGTCGCTGGCATCGCTGCCGGACGCCATGGACAAAAGACATCAACTGCACTGCTAAAAGAAGACCTACATCTTTCATCATCTTTCAACTCTTTTGGCTGCTGAAGTCTTGAACCATGCAAATGCAATTGGCTACAAACTACAAACCTTGAAACATATGATTGAAACATCTCCGCAGCAGGTGCTGCTCTGCAGGCGTGTACAAAACGATGCTACGTGCCCTCTCATGGTTGCTTTGACATGCACTTGTTCCATGGATTTCCATGGTGTCGTGCAAGTAGTGATAGCAACAATCACAGCTGCCAGCTACTTATCATTTCTGTACCTCCAGGGCTACTAGTTTCAGCCATTCCTGTCTATCTTGGTATCATACGGCGGTATCATGCTGTGTCCCTGCAATCCTGCATCATGTGTTTCAGGCAAAGCAAAAAATAACCTGGCCACAGTGCATCCAGCAAGGCGCTTCAATGCAATGTCAAATTGTCCAATTTGTTCAATTCAATTATTCACTCGTTGAAAGTTTTGGTTTACCATTCAAGGCCTGAGCAATGACATCCTCGCACATTTGCAAGCATTTCACATCCTTTCACATCCTTTCACCCTCACAGCTCCCGGCTTGCCAAGCCGCTTTCTGAATTCAGCTTCTTGCTTTCGATGTTGAACGTCACCTCCAAATAATCTTGAGATTTTACCATTGCATCAGGGCACTCCCATTCCTCTACACTCCAGAAAGTCGGTGACAGAACAGGCCAAGATTGACGTCAGCCCATACAAGCTCTCCCAAAAATCAACGAAGTGCATCAAAGTGCTCTGCTGTTTCTTAGCCAATGGGTTCAGTTCCTTCCTAAAAGCACTCTGCACAGCAAGTGCACCTGTGCGCGCCTGAGAACTCCAAGCCTGAAAGGCTTCGCCTCAAGGTTTTGCAAGAGCCGGAAAAAACATTGAAAACATGTGAATGTGACTAGTATGCATGTGTATAATAAACAGTACGCATTCACATGAATCCATCAATATTTGACTATATTTGACTGCTTCCCTGTTTACCTCTCTATCCATCCAGCCCCGATTGTACATCTAATGTGCTACATATCAATGTCAAACAGTAAAATGCGAAGATTTGCTGATGATTGCCATGCCAAGCCTGGCCAATGACTGCTATACACTTTGTGGCACATAAGGCAACTGTCAATCTGCAAGAACGCACCGTCTTGGCTGGACTATTTCGTGCTACAATGGCTTTATTGCCAAACATATTTCACCATATTTCATCATATTTCCCTTTCTTGATACCAGAAGCAATGCTCCTCAAAATCTGGTTGCTGCAAATTCCGAGGCTACCAGCGTTGCAGTTCTAAAGGTATTGCCTGAGTGATACCAAGGTTGTTCGGTTCAAACAGCCAGAAAGGGAGTAGTGTAAGCGTCTCTATGTCTTTGGACAGTCTCATCCATACGAGCACAGCTTGCCACAACATGATCAACATGAAATAGAAAAGGTGTGGTAGTTGTTTGAGTATCATACAACAATCCAAAACGGAGCAGCGTCCAACCCTCGTATGTCCAAGAAACAATGGAGAATTAATGAGCACAGCACATTCGTCATATCTTGATAATTTGGAATAGGTCAAATGTCTGTGCCTTCTCAAACTTTAGGACCAATTTTAACTGGTTGGCACTCTTGTGGATCTTTGTCCAGAGTGATTTGCCTGAGGCCCCTACCGATGGTGCCCACTTGCTCAAGGCCCGCTGCAAGGTCTTTTCTGCCCTTGGCTGAGGCGGCTTCTGCTGTCATGGCAAGCATAGCCAGTACGAGTATGGACAGCACGACCACAAAATCAAAGGGACATTGATAATCATTGATATATTACTCGGCATCACTTGGCGTCTCCGGGCATCTCTCAGCATCATGCCTTGCTGCCAGGCTCTGGGCAGAGTTGGTGCCTTTCAAAAGCTCCAGGATCCTATTGTCTTTGTCAACGACCTGCATGGGGCAGTATCAGTCATGGATTCAAAACCGTCCCTTTGCCACATCTTTCCACTGCAATTTGGTTTGGATCGGCTTGCAGGCCTGGCGCTGTAGCTCTTGAATCTGAGTCAGGTACTCGTCCTCCTGCAAGATTTATGCCATTTATGCCATATAAATCTCGGAGACTTCTGGAAACATCCGGCTCAGCTCACAGTCCATTGACTCAATGCTTTCATAAAATGAAACTGCCTGAGACTAGATGCGACTTGACAAGGCAAAGATCATCAAGATTCTGATCCACTGCACTTTTACGTTCACTCAAAAGCAGAAATACTGCAAATGCAATTACACATGAATTTAAAGGATAGACATGAAATATATAATATGCATATACTATCCCAATATGCAATTTATATATATATATATATATATATATTTATACATATTTATATGCTATGTCATTGTGTCATGCGTAAGTATTGTGAAGCTTCAGCCCCTCCTGTATGTCAATTCCAATATCAGGGGGCATCAGCGTTGCCGCGTGTTGCAGCGCCTGGTGGGTAGCTAGACTTTTGCACATCCCAAGCATTGACAAATTGGGTATGGATCAATACCTATGAAAATACCATTTTTAGTGGGTTATTCACATCCATAAATCCCAGCTATTTTGATGTGAACTACAGGGGTACTATTGGTTTTGACACACTGCCAAATGAACACATGAATTTGAAATATGTTCAACCTGTCTGATAACATCTGATAACCTTTAGACAGACTCAACAATCACTTAGGCCATGGAACAGCATGGGCTGAGCTTATCGAGCATGCTAAGTCTGCGAGGAAATTTAGAGAGCTCCACTACCTTGCTACAGTGAAGCGATGGAACATGGAACATATTCATTGGCACAAATGAATACCCAATATGACAAACTGGAAATTCTGCTCCATGCCATGTTACCTGCACCAGGTTTGACGCATTTGACACGGGGTCTGGGGCCCCAGCACTGGCACTGGCCTAAGCACTGGGAGTATGGGAGTGTGGCCAGTCTTGAATCAAAGGGTGTCGAAATGACCGAAGCTGAGAGAAAGGCCCTGAGAGCGTTCCGCAGCTGCGCATTCTTTGCGTCCTGAGTGCGGTATACCGTGACTGTTCGCAAGTCGCTGTGATAGACTATGACTAAGAGTTCAGAAGTTCAGACCTTAAAATTTGAGTATCGAATGTTCCTGCAGCAGCATGGTTCTCTGAACAATTTGTAGCACTGCCCCGGCGGCCGCACTGTGCACACTGATCCTAAGATTCCTAAGACCATTGCCTTACAGTAATCGCTTCCTTAAGAGTCTTGTATCCTGTTCAAGCCCAGGATCTGCATCATGGTGCTCATACTTCAAGTGTTGAAGTTCAACTTCTCGCTCCTTGAGCCTGACTTGGATGGCTTGTGTTAGGCATGCTTATTTCATATATTTCATATTAAGCTTTAGTAAGGTGAATTGATGATTTCGATGCAATTAGCATATATTTGTATTATATTTGCTCTTTTCTTATCTGACACCACGCTTCTGGAATTTAGGACGCATGAGATCCAAAGATCCAAAACTTTTCGGTTTAGTCGTGCACGTGTACTTCCTACTTCACTGCATTTCCATATGTAGTATAATCACGGATATCTGCTTGGGCAGTTTGGGCCAACACAAAACATCACAAAACATTGGTTCGCATTGGACCTCTCAACGAACAGTGACTCCACTTTGGCCAGGTCGGCGTCTTTGTCCGAAAGCCTCAATGATTTGGCACTACAAACAGGATCAACCAAACAACCATTCGTAGACACAAAATGACACAAACATACACAAACATCTGTACAACTGCATAGACCCAGGGAATTGAGCAAAAAACAATCCATCACCCTCTGCTTGACATTTTGCAAGAACTCAGCATTGCACCCGGCTCGGTCACTGACCCGTTTCAACCTCGAAAGTTCGGTTTCAAGTAGAATTGGCGAACTGGCAAGACAACTCAGTACAAGCACCTTGAAGGTCTTTTTCACACATTGGGAATTGTATAAATATGCATAAATGACAATCTCAAACTCTGGCGAAATACTTGGACCATCTTGGGACCGCTGCAAGCGCTGCAATTCACGTCTTGCTGGATGTGATGCGTCCTGACATCATTTTGATATATTTTGATAGCACGTGCAAAAGGTATGGCGAGGCTGTTTCAAAGAATCCTGCCAAAATCAACAGGGGCTACCATCTTGCGTCCAAGAGTGTGCAACCACACAATGACATCAAACCCGGCTAACAGCATCCACAAGACCATACTGGTATCTGCCACCTTTTCCAGTCACAGCACATTGGCTCGGAAATAAACTTGTGCTCGGCAACTGAGCAATAACAACAGGACAATTCTGCCAGGCAATAAATGGAGAGCTTGAACATACTTACAGCTACTTACAATCAATCAAACACAGTCCGACAGTCCACATCTTTTCCGAGCTTCAGCTAAAACTAGAAAAATAAACATCTCGGGGGGTTCTTTGAATCACTGGATGACAGCATGTTCGTCCTGCAGTGTGTTGTTTTAATGATGAGTTTCAGCGGTCGTCCTGCAACCCTTACCATCCCTTTTGCATCGAATCACACTGGCCGTACATTTCGAGCCTCAATGTCCTGAGATGCTCCAATGTCAGGCCTGGTCGCATGATGCTCAGTTCGAACATGCCTATGGGCCTATGGGCGATGAGTGAATATGAACGGAAGTCTGCAACACTTAATGGCTATAGCTTAGGATTGTGTCAGCGAGTCTGCTTGCTGCATACAGGGGTTCCAAAAATTATCAAAGAATCAGATTTGATGGTGGAAGCTGCAAGCCACAGGCTTCAGGCCACCCCTTTTCCAAGGCTCCAGCCAAGCCAAGCCATCAAAACCCAACATGAAGAGCGTTCCAAATCATTTCACATGGCTGGACGGTACCACGTGCAGTCATGACTGCTACATGAATGCAAATGGCTTCATGCCACTGCAAACAGTCTACTGTACCTGCGCTCCTGTACAAATTGACATCAGCCTCACAGTTTCTGTCTGCATTTGATACGAAGGCCACACCCAGCGACAGTGGCACTTGTCCTCGGAAGAATCAGCGTGACTGGAGAGTAATGAAATGCAAGAGATCCATAGAGATCCATAGAGATCCATAGAGATCCACGGTGCAGAAATAATCATAAATACTTCTAATTGACTGGGCGTGTCTGGAGGTTTGCCATGAGTGTTACATATCACATCTTTACAGGCAGGTTTTGGGATGGGACACGAAGCGATACTGTAAATATCTGTAATTCATGATAAATCTAGCAAACAATTTGAAGTTAAAGGCCTGAATGAGCCATTAAAAGGTGACGGAAAAGGTTCCACTGACGTGGCACAAACAAATTCGAATGATTTCCGATCCATATGTAAATGGAGTGAAATTTGAAACACATCCCTAAAACCCTCTTAACATGGACAGCACTTGATTACAAAAGTGATCCGAATCAGAACATATCACAACATCAGGATACATCAGGGCCCACCTCATCAGATTGACTGAGCATATTCAGCCGGCTTCCCATGGATCCCAGATGATCGCAGCAGTTTTTGTTTCTGACGCAGGACGGAGAAGCTGTCTGGAGCAGCTGGCTCAAAGAGTCTCAAAGCTGCAAAAATGGTGTTTGGCTTTCTTCGATGTACTTCTTGGACTCAATGATTAAATGGCTTGCAGCACATTTGCTGGACATATCCGCACAGAAGAGCAAAGCCTCACACATGTGCTTTCATGACTTTGAACTCTTTCAAGTTTCCATGGGCCAGTATACACCATTGGACTTCAAAAGCTGCGGAAGCTGCAAGCATTCATCAGGGATATCCTTAATTGTCTCGTCCAAATGAGTAAAAAGATTGCCACGCAAGTCCAGCAGGCACACAGAGACACCACGAAGAGGCACTCGAATCAGGACCTCAAAGGGCAACTCTGAGAGTTCTGGACCTAAAGTCGTAAGCAGAACCTTCAGGACAGGTTCCTCTAAGTGTCCCCACAGCTCTCGCAGCCGATCCAAAATCTTCCGATACAAAAAGCCGTGCTCCAGTGTAAGTGACAGCACGAAAAGATCATAATATTCTCTGAAAAAACATGTGCATCTTTCTCCTGCATGCTCTAACACTTCTTGGAAATCATGTTCAATGCAGCTGGATGATACCGCAACCTTGACAGACCACTGGGACATCAGGTCAAAATCAATCACTACAGGTTGGCCATCTTGACGTCTGAGGATATTTGGCATCTTCAGGTCGTTGTGGAAACCATGCTTAGATATTTTCCTCACCTCGTGTAAGAGGGCATCTGCATGGGTTTCAGAAAGCTCTTCCTCGAAAACTTGCAGCCGCTCCATGAAAATGACAGTTCCTGCAAAGTGGCCACCCATTTTTTGCTGAACGCGGCCATGCCCAAACATTGCAGGACCAAAGCCCTCGCGGTCAGCGGCCAAACTGTTGGCAACAGCAGCCCTGTGGACCCAAACTCGCTCAGTGTCGCTGATAACCTTTGCAGCAACTGGACCGAGCCCAAAAACCTTTGCATAACTGCCCTCTCCGAGCACTTCCACATTTTCGATTGTCTCTCCTTCTCTGGTGGCATACTTTTCAATGTCCAGCAGCATGATCAGGATGTGTCGGATGAGTTTGACCATGTCATGATGAGGGAAAGGTCTGTAAAAGGCTTCTGCCTCAAATTTTCCCCAGCACCCTCGCAACAATCCCTTGCTTGTAACCAATATATCACATGAACATGCCTTTGTCAATTCTTCATCTGGTTCATTGGGAAGTCTCCCGAGAATGTCAGAGGCTTCATCGCATCCGACTTTGCTCATAAATTTGCAACCTTTGGACCCCATTGCAGTGCGGGGACAAGCATAGAAATGAAATGCGGCAACTGAGCCGAGAATTTCAGCAAAGAGTATCAAATCGACTGACTGGCAACACGCCCTATGAGCCATTTGTGCAAGACCTTTACAACTCTTCGAATAGAGAACCTTATACACTTGGCGACCTATCTATTGTGCACAAAGTAGTAAACTGAATACAAGTCACCTCCCCTCTGTGTGAATGATATTCAACGATGACATATGTACTGTATATGAGCATATTTGCGTGTGTATATATATATCTATGTATCTATCTATCGATCGATCTATCTATCTGCACATAGCAATACATATTGAAAGCACAAGTACCTGAGCCACTAAGATCTTTCAATGTCTTTCATGCTTGTTGAATCTGTGTTTTTGCAACTAAAGTGATGCATTGAAACTAAATAATGGATAATAATGGTATAGTATACTGTATATGTTCCAGGTTCTGGGCCCCTCCCCCACCCATGGTCATGGTATCCCCCTCCCCCTGTGGATGTGGGTTGGTGAAGGGGGTTGCATATGCTGTATGGGGAATATAATCCGCCGACCCCTGCCGCCAGCAGGGGGAGCGCGTCAGAGGAGGCCTTACTAGCAACAAGGGGCGAAAAGAGAAAATTCGCAGGCCCGGTCCTCAGGGCAGGCAAAGTCAAGGCTTGGAGCTAGAAAAAGCAAGGTTTGAAGCTAGTTTCTAGGCAGTTCAGAAAGCAACGTTTGGCACGACGGGCTGCCGGCCGCGGGCCCGATCCGTCCTTCACTGCCATGGTGTTTGAGGCCTGCGGCACGGTCCTTGGACCCGAGCTGACGGCAGGAAAAAGCAAGGGTTGATGCTAGTTTCTAGGCAGTT
>Ga0126342_10009178_pt1 | contig 17720 bp, 19 predicted proteins | sample Cyp1metagenome_FD_92528 | JGI IMG/M metagenome (GOLD analysis project Ga0126342, IMG submission 92528) | Coral microbial communities from Lord Howe Island, Old Settlement Bay, Australia - Cyphastrea 1 metagenome | ecosystem: Host-associated > Invertebrates > Cnidaria > Coral ... | reverse complement strand
TGCTACGCTGCTGAGATCTCTGGGATCGTTTACTACGTTACATGTTGCTACGCTGCTGATGGGGTGGGGTGGGGGGGTGGGGGATGTTAACGTACCTTGTACTTTGTACATGATCCTTTGTACGCTGTTGAGAAGCTCAGTAAAGTGCTAAAGAAGTAAGTAAGATGATAGATCAGTAAAGATATGGGAAGATCAGTTGCCATACTGGAACCATTGATGCTGCATGGTCTGCTGCTAAGAACTTCATTCCCAATTCATTGAGTTCAAAAAGCAAAGATCTTCTCTTGTATGTCAAGTGCTGGCAATGGCGATATGTCAATGGACACAGTCGCCTCCAGCAAAAAACTATCTCGACACTGAAACGCCTGCTCTAACAAAGGATGAAAAAAGGTCTTGCACATATTGCCAAAAACCCACACGAAACGCAAATTTGGCCAAATTTGCGCGCCCAAATTTGGCCAAATTTTGCCTATCAAACTGTGTGTTTCGCTGCAGCGAAAACAATATTTTTTTTGAAAACGTGCGTTTTGTGAGCGCGGTTTCCGGTCCGCCGGGTTGTTTATGTAAGTAGCCGGCATCAACACTTTGGGGCGACACTACTCAGTGACTCCAGCCTGTCGCAGACTATCCGTCGGCTGCCGCAATGCTTCACCTGAAGCGACGCGATCTGTCAGAATGGTCACATGACCCATGATCAAAAAAGAAGGAACAACGATGCTATTGTTGTGAACTTCAACATGGTCAATGATTCAGTGAAATGTTCATTACTAGTAGCAACAATTTGCCAGACATGACAGATCAGGAGATGCAAATTAGTTCCGCAATGTAATTTCGCCCAAACATCCACACCTGCACTTGTCGAGCTTGCACAAGTCTGGCAGCGGGCCACGTTCAAGGGAGCGATGCTGCTGAAGGAATCCTATCATAGACCTGCGAAATATACTATGAGACCATAGTTCCGTCTTAGTTTGAGGCTGATGTACTCTTTGAACGTCGAGACATGACTACCTGTATGTACAATAGTTGGCCCCAAAGAGAAAACATGAACTGAACCTGGTGCAAACAAGCATCACAAAACAGGACCCCTGTCATGCAAAGACAAAAATTGGATGCACATACACTCATGCGCCCCAAGTAGTTCTAAGGCCATCCTCAGCCGATCAAGCCAGATCGGATACCTGCCAATGATGGGTTGTTTTATAATCCCTTCAAGATCTTCAAGTTTGTTTCATTCCTCTGTTCATGGGGAATCTTCTCCAAGAATAGCTGGTTTAGAACAACGCGACCATCCGCAATAGTACTATGATAATCATATTATATTATATTCAACTTTAGTTCACCTTTCAACTATAGTTCACCAATCAATTTGAAATCCCTATATTCAACGAACCGCCCAATTTGCCGTAACCTGCCCCATGAGATTCTTGGCGACAGATTCGCGCCTCTGGTGCTTCACCCATGGCCTCGGCTGAGCATGTTGCCGAAATATTGGACCTGAATACTAGCTGTAAACATCTGTAAACTACATTGTCCAATATGGTACATTAAATATTGGATATACATGGATATACATAATAATTATACGAAATAATATTACATCATATAGCATATTATATATTATGTAATTCACACAAAAGTTATCCTGGATCCATCATTTTCCATCCATACCTCGCATGCCACCTACCCACTGCACAGCCACGGCACTGCAGACCGTCGCGCTTTCCGCAGTTCAGAGTAACGGGGCCGTGAACCTGGTCAAAATGCGCGGCGCATTTCTAGGGGACAAATGGAAATATCATAGAGATATAACATTATCTATAACCAATAATCTATAACCAATGAAGGTACTGGTACCAATGATGGGTGGAAAAAGCACAAATATTATAATATTTTGTCAAAATCTATTAAATGGAAATGTATCTATAGTCAATAATATATATATATATACACACACACACCGCTACCCACCCACTGGGAACGGCACTAGATACACTGGTGCTCCTGCACAGGCTACGTCGAAGGAAAACTTGGAGGCAAAACTGGCAAGCACATGAACTCTTGGCGATCTGATTTGGAAAGAGAAACTTTAAACAAAATGTGGGTATGGTTTCCTACTTCCAGCCTTGATAGCCCATGGGCCAATAGATTTGAACCATACTGCTACCAAACTATATTCACACCCAGATTTTGAATGATTTTGAACCATAACTAACTTTTGAAGCAGTTCCAAGTTCCAATGATTTTGATCAACAGCTTGAAGCATTCCACACTTTACGAAGGGTTACCCCATGTTGACCCACTTTGGTGCTACAGGCCCCATCCTCAATCCGGGCCGATCCCGTCCTCGCAGCTGTCTCCACTTGCGGCTCGGCTGCTGCGGCGACCGTTGGCTGACGACTTTGCGAGCCGCTCCTGCCGCGGAGAGGTGCTCGGTCATCCCTGGGTTTCATGGCGAGGAATGACAACTTTATGGGGATTGAATGGGATGTTTCATGGTCTTCGCACGTTCATAATCAACATCCCCCAGACACAAATATATAGTTTAGGAGACAAATACACATCTTTGGGATCATTTTGGGGGTGATGAATACTAGGGATTGGCATAGGGATCTATCAACAATGTGATGTGGTTCATGTATGATATTGATCTATACGTGAATTAAAAGAAAAAATGCATTCACTGCAACCAACAAAGGATGGAGATGCTACTGAAATTGAAGGGATATACAATCAATAATATGGGGTGCTTGGGTTTATCCCAGCTATAGTTGGAGTATTAAATGCAACCAAGCATATGATGCATGGTATACAATGGAAGTACAGTAAAATAGTAGCGGGTATATGCAGCATATAACACACACACACACATATATATACATATATAATAATACATTATATAGACACATAATATCACATAATTATAATTGGTAAGAGTGTGATTTAATTACTGATTCATACTGACTCATTGGATATAAGTGACCGACAGTACGATGTGGAGGTTTGCCCTTGACAGGTTTCGAATCGTCCTGCGCACTTCAGAGTAGCGCGGCCGCTGCTGAATCGTGTTGCTCGCCGCCTCATCCAGAGCCACTCTGGGCGCGCTTGTGCGACATCTTGGGTACCCCTATATATATGAATCCATTGCCGCTGAATTGTTATCCCTCAAAAGCTATTTGGGGGCATAACCATGCACAACCCGTATGAATCCGTATGATACCCTCTTGTAATCAGACCTGGCTTGCTGGAAAATCCACCTTTGAGTTCTACATTCCCAACAGAACCTCCATTCAGTTCGCGGATTGCTGAATTCGGTTGTTCTTTTAAACAGCCAGGGTGACAAATGCTCACAAAAATTGGTTTCAACGGAACTCACTGAGGTGATCATGTGCTGATGGCAATGCATGATTTCCACTAGCCGGGTCATCGTGGAGCCATGATCGACCTATCGACCTATTGGTAGCCTGATCAGACTGGAAGCTGCTAACCATCTCAATACCATCTATGGCATACCACTGGATGATCAGCTGCGGATTCAACCGATTCAACCAGCAACTGATGCTGCAAGAATTCAAAAAGATGCCATGGATCTTTCAGATCCTTGTGGCAAATCCTCGCACCTGCGACACGTTCGATGCTGCTTTCACCTCCACTTTGGAGGGTGGCCGAGGGAGCCTCAACTGATCTCAACTGAAGCCGCTGGTTTCAGATTTGAAACTGGCCAGGGATGGCTTGGTTAATACCACAAAAATATACAAAAATGCAGTATATATCTTCCCAGGGCAGACTCAAGTCTTTTTTCGTCGCTGGTGAGCGTTTTTTGGGCCAATGTCCAGAAGTTCAATAGAATGCTGCATGCTCGAAGATTACTTGCCAGCTGGTGCGCACTCGGTATAGCTTAGTGCCTTCAACCCGTCAACAAACAAAGTTATATTTGATCATCATCGGGGTCCGGGACGGAGAAATCGAAAAAACTCGAAAACACTCGAAAACACCCCAAACTCACCACCAAAATACTTGAGAAATCTTGAGAACAGAAATCATCAAATGGAAGAAAACGAACCTGGAAACCTCTGAGACAAACATGTAGATTAGATTAACATAAAATTGTACAAATGACCAATACCCTCCGGTAAACTAGCATAGCTAATGAAAATTGCCATTTGTAGTTTATTGGCCCACTAAAATTTGTGATATTCCATAGTTCTGTTAGTTTACCAGAGGGTATCTCTAAAGAATTCATTACTTTCAGCGAGTCAATCACTGCCGCCGTGCCACGAGAAGCGCGGCCGCGGATCAGCCACCAGCGATGGCATGGGAGGTGCAAGGGCCAACCTTCAGCGCCAGGGTCTCTCTTCAAATGTGATATAGCCATGGGAAATTCATTGAACTAAAATGGGGAATTTTCTATTGCCATGGTTGATTACCGGAGGGTAGAGCCCAAAATGATCCAAAATGGCTATCTTCAAATGAGAAAATGAGAAATACTGAAATACTTATCAAATCTTGTCAATACACTCCAGTATTTTCCACTAAGTCACTAGCAATGTTTCAAACATGGCTAGCTGGCTGCTAGGCCAAGCGCAACTCCGGTTCCCACCAGCAGCAGCAGTTGGGGGGTTTATCCTCCCTGAACACTGTCCGGAACGCATCGCACAAAGGCAGGAAGATCCAAAGCATCTCGATAATCAGCAAACACTGCAAGTGAAAGTGGAAATGCATGGAAATGCCTAAAAATTTTTAGTCAATCCCTCCAAAGCACATCACACCCACAAATAAAGTGGTTCCAGCTCCATATTACCTTTCGTCCCGCCCCCGCCTCAAAAGCCCGGCTCCCTGTGGACAAGTTGCTGATACACACCGTCCTTGCCGGTGTTGTAATATCGCTCCTCTCGGGCTGCCCCATCATGTTCCACCTTCACATGGCCGCCATCGCACCGGACCTCCAAGATGGTTCCAGTGGGTTCCACCAGCCATCGCGCCAACTGCGGGTCCAGCACCACCACGTGATCGCCCACTTGGGGCATCACATGTTGGCCCAAAATGCCTCAAGAGCAAACTGGGATGATCTTTGGGCTTCATGCATATCATGCGTAAAAATTTATGAACATTACTAACATTACATTATCTATAGCTCAGATTTGTTCTCATTGATAATCATTGATATTTGGGTGCATGTTCAAGATATTTCAAATATTTCAAGATGTTCCAGTTCTGAGTCTTTGTCAACGTCCGAGACCCCCGAGTCGGAGATCCCTTTCTTCAAGCTACACTGCTGCCGCGAACCCGCTTGCGAGCTCGCAGCGGTCCTGAGGCAGGAAAGCCTTGGACCTTTCTTTACACCCTTAGATCCTGGGGTGTCCTGGAAAATCGCCAGCTCTAAGCATCTTTGGAAACCTTTTATATAGATGTTAAAATTAAAAAGGATCTTTTTATATAGCAACCAAAACTTATCCTTCTTTCCCTTACCCATTGTTATTCTGACATGGTGGATTCTGGTGGATTTCAGCACCCCTAGTGTGACGGGTCTTCGTTGGTTAAACCCGTTAAAACTTCCAAGTTGGGACAACATATTCACTCTGAAAATTGTCCATGTTGTATGCCATTTTGTCCCAGTTGTCCCCCACCTTTATGGGCTAATTGTAGTCACTTTGAAATTGGGAAAGTGAACCCTCAACTCTACTTGATTACAGTGCATGTTCACTTGTGATTGTTACAACCCCCAATTCCTGGTTCAATTATCGTTACATAATAAATATACATTTACAATACCCACTCTGTCCTTTTCTGTCTACATTCCCATGTTCCATGTTGTTACTTAAGGATGCCTAGGGTATCATAGCGCTCACATCTGCTGCGTTGTTAATTGCGCCCCTAATTTCGCAGTGATTTGGCAATGAATGCAGCCACGGCATCTCACTCAGTGTCCCATCAAACCACTCGCTAGCTGCGTCGTCGTCCTCCTAGATGGCATGCATGCAGGTGACATTGCAGGGAAACCAACAAAATCTGCCTTTATCACTATTTTTTTGTTTATTTCTTTATGTTTATTTGGTATTCTTGCAAATTTGTATGAAATGGCTGTACTCCGGAAGATCTGGCGCAAATTATGATCACAAACCTGAAACAAGTCATGGCTTGGGGTTCCCCTTGGCATCCTTTGTGATGTCGGCCAGTCAGGTCACGCAGGAAGGTCCGCAAGGACCAGCAGGTTCAACCCGCCAGTCAAACATACTTAGTCAACAATATGCCATGCAAATATAAATCGGTTGGCATCAGTCTCCCCCATAGTTGTCTTTCATTGCCAGTTCAGATTACGGTGGAAAGAAATAAACCATCCCCAATGACACACCAAAAGTGGCTGGTACAAAACCCTCCAAACTTGGAGGCATCGCCCATGGGCCGAGCCTCCAGCGCGTTTCGGATCTGGTTTCGAACGCTTTGGACCTGCGTGAGGGATGACCCGTCAGCGGTAGCGCCTGAAATTTGAGTCGCATTGACATGGAAGGCACATGAAGGCACCATGTATACATTCAAAATCATTCAAAGAAAACACGGATTTCGAGTCAAACAGTCAACATATGTCAACATCAAACACATGTTACATGTTTGATATACACACAGGGTACACACCATGTTAACTTTCAAAACGCCGCCCCGTGCCCACTCAACATCTGCCACAATGCTGCTGATGTCACCTGATCATGAAAGCTGCTAGCCCCAAACCCCGCCATGGCGAAATCGAGCAGGGCAAGATGCACTAAGACTCAGAGCACACGGCCCCTGATGCTAATGGATTCAAACGGATTCTGGCTCGTGGATACGTAACGGAATTGCTGATGAGTTCCGGGTCATTTGTTTGATGATATTCTTGATGAGTTATGTACCGTATCTCTCTCTCTCTCTCTAATCCGATTGTATACTGTAATTGTGTAATTGTTTTTTCGTGGTGATTTCCGGAGAAGCGCTCTGGGGTCCATCTGAGGTAGCTCCACTTGAGCCCCTCTGCAACTGTTCCACGGAGCGTCCCTATCGGCAGTATAAGTTTCATGGGAGTCATTAATTACAAAAAAACAATGTTCACACTCACAATACAAAAAAATAATAATATAATCAATATAAAGAATAATTACTATTTAATGATTAATAATTAACAATCAAAACAAAATAACTATAATCAATAATTAAGAATTAAGAATTAATAATTCACAAATAATGATGAATAATTAATAATTAAGACTTAAGAATTAATACTTAAGAAGTAAGAATTAAGAATTAAGCAGTAAGAAATAAGAATTAAGAATTGAGAGTTAATAATCAAGAATTATTAACTAATTATCAATTAATAATTAATCCTGAATGATGAATAGTTAACAGTCAATAATTAAGAAATAAGAATTATTCAGAAGGAAGAATTAAGAATAAATAATCAATAGTTAATAATTAATAACTAAGAATTAATAAGTAATAATTAATAATCAAGAAATCAAAATTAAGAATTAAGAATGAGAATTAAGACTTAATGATTAAAAATTAATGATTAAGAATTGAGAATTAAGAATTAATAATTAAGAATTAGAAACTGGCAATTAGAAATTAATAATAAATAATTGATAATTAAGAATTAATACTGAATATGAATAATTAATAACTAAAAAAATAAGAATTAAGAACTAGTAATCAATAATTAATAATTAGAAAATGAGAATAAAACATTAAGAATTAATAATTAATAATTAGTAGTTGGGAATTAAGAATTAAGATTTAACATCTAAAAATTAGGAGTTAAGAGTTAATAATTAATCAATTAATCAATAACAATTAAGAATTAATAATTAAGAATTAAAAATAAATAATCAGAATTTCATAATTAATGATCGATATAATTAAGAATTAAGAAGTAAAACCGAATAAGTAAGAATTAAGAATTGAAAATCAATAATTAATCATTAGACATTAAGACTAAATAATTAAGAACTAACAATTGGTAATGAAGAATTAAAAACCAATAATTAACAATTAACAATTCATAATTAAGAGTTAAAAATTGAGAATTAAGAATTAAAAACTATAATTAAAATTAATAGTTCGAAATTTTAAAAACTAATGTTTATCAATTTAAAATTGATATAATTACACTTAATGATTGCTAATTAAGAATTGGTAATTAAATACTTAATAACTAAGAATTAAAGATTAATAGTTAGCAATTAATAAGTAATTCCTAATTCTTAACAGTTAAGGGCGAGAACCAATAATGATTAATAAATAATTAAGAATTAGGAATTGGCACTTAAGAACTGAGAATCAATCATTAATAATTAAATATTAATAATAAATAATTAATAATTAATAATTAAGAATTAGGAATTAGGAATTGGTAATTAAGAACTGGGTAACTAATAATTGAACTGAGAATTACTTTTTCATTATTAATTAAGAATTTAAGAATTAATGAATTAAGAACTGAGAATGGATAATTATCAATTAATTAATAATTAAGAATTCGGAATTAAAAATTAAGAACTGGGAATTAATATTTGTTAATTAATAATTAAGAACTAGAAACTAATAATTCACAATTAATCATTAATAACCAATAACTAGGCATTAATAATTAACAATTAACGATGAAATTATAATTAACATCAAACATTTAACAATTAATAACTCATAACTAATAAGTAGGAATTGATAATTTAGCAATTAATAATATACATATAATTATATATATATATATATATTATATTATATATGTACATCCCTCAGAGTGACTCTTGATCCATCCTGGTGCTTTGGGTGCTCCAAACCCCGCGACCCCGGCTCCAACTTCACCGGGCCCCAGCATCAACGGCTCATCACGGATGTTCAGCGTCGCGAAGGCCCAAACCTGAAAGATCTTAGGGATATCTTTAGGAGACATTAGGAGACCTTGGTGTTGAATATATGTTGAATGATGTTGATGTTGTTACCTTTATTGTTTCTGTTCATATTGGTATTAGTATGTGTTTGATTATTTTGATTTTGATGATGATGATGATGATGATGATGGTGAATCAAATGGTCAAAACGTCACTCCCCCTAAATCATCTTCAGTCGAAGGCTCCAATCTCCAGCTGTTGCGGTCATTCTGACCCCCTGGTCACAAACATGCGGCACATCGTCCGAATTTCCTCATCCTCCGTCATCGGGGTCCAACACATTCCCATCCTTTAAAACCAGTCGTTATCATCAATAGCTATATAATATATATATATATATATATGTGTGTGTGTGTGTGCATACGTATAGTTGTTTTCAATCCATTCCAAAACAAAGAATGTCATAGAATCATAGAATATATGCATACTGTACATCACCAATCTCAACCATTCCTGGGCGCGGCCCACCAGGAGATACCAGGAGCCCCACCGTGTTGGCCACACCCTGCGCCGGCATCTTGCCCAAGCGCTGCACGCTCTGGGAGATGGCCGACATCATCTCTGGCCTGCCAAGTCCAGGCCGTTGCAACCCTTCGGCCCTGGGGATTTTTCGGATCAAAAATCGATAAATCGATCTAAATTGATATGAATTGATAATATATATATATATAATATTATAATATATTATGTAATGCCATTCCAAGAAATCGATGGAATCAATGCAAATCCACAAATTTCAGTGAAACATGGTGAAACACAATGATACAAGACATGGCATCCCCAGTCAGAGACAGATCATGTCCGCAAAAGCAAGACAGAAAATTGCAAAAGCCCCCAACTCCACTCCACTGCCACATGAGTCCACATGAAGTACCACCGAGCGCCTTTTGATCTGAACTTTGGCGAACGCCCAGGCAGTGTTACTGAGATTCCTCAGGTGGGTGTTGGAACAGCGGAAACTCACCGACCGTTTCCGCATCTGGCGAACAACACCAAGCAGGTCGAGGTTCTGTTGGGCGAAGTCATGGCACTGAGCTTTCACCGCCTCGCACCATTGGACACCCAAATTGTCTGACCAAGATTGACCAAGTACTGGAAGTACTGGATTCTTGGTGAAAACCAATCATCGATCTTCATCAAACCGCGTGGAATTGAACGCATCCATGCATCCAATATCCAAATCACTAACCACCATCCAACTGCAAAAACAATATCAACTTGGGGGCAACATAGGGCAACAGTGGATCCAAATGCTTCGCCTGCCACTTCCCCACCTTTGCCACCGCGTCGAAGAAGTCTTCATCCGCAACGCGCAGCGTTGCGAAGGCCCAACTGGTGTTCGCCAGGTTTTGACCTTGAAATATGCCCAATTCATGAGTGTCACTTCCCCATGGACCAATTCATGAAACGTTCCCCATTCAAACTGTTTTCTTTGGACTAGACAAGTGGATTCATGAAATTCGATGGGGAACCCAAACTTCATTGGTAGTTATGAAATGAAGGAGAAAAATACCATCCCCATGGAACAATGATCCTTCCACTTCCCCATTGGTTCCTGGCCATTCATCTCTGGCACAGCGTGCCGACATTCAGTCACCAGCCTTGAGAAGCCATCAAAATGGGATGAACCCATGAAACATTGGGGACGAATCCCATAAGTTTTATTATTTGGGGAGGGAGGGCGTTCAATATTAGGGGGACGGGATTATCTTCCAAAAAATGGATCTTTGGACTTGAGAGAACTACTGTAAGAAAATGTAAGAAATAGAATCGGGATCGCATGATACCACCATCCCACCCATTGAATCATCGAATGTGATGCTTACCAGACACTGGAAATCCGGACATCTGGTGGCCGATGGTTGACACATGGTTTTTAGGCCGTTGGAAGTGCTGGAAAAGGAGGCTGGGATCCATCAAAATCATCAAATGCTTCCCCCACATGACTTTCTCTCCCTAAGGGCCACGCTCTTCAATGGGCCAGGATCTAACCTGCGTGCCATGACTGTGACAGGAAGCACATCACCAATGTGTTTAGGATGGTCATCTCATTCATGGACATCCCTGGCCAAGACCAAGTCAATAGTCGTGCAGTTCATATACCCATCGTTTGAAATTTTTTTGGGCCGCATACCCATGTTCATAGGAGTGTGATGGAGCGTGACTAGTCTAATTTCCCATTGGGTTTCTGATTGTTTTGCGACAAAATATCCCACCCCCAACTAGTGTTTTTGGGTTTGCTTGGGATTCACATGACCCCATTTCCACATTTTCCACCTGCCACCAGCTGAGGATGAACTTTCGCAACTGGTGGGATGGACCCCATGCCCCCGCGCACCATCAACTTTGCCACGGACCAGGCTAGGTTGGCGCGGCCCAGGGGCGCCAAGGCATTCAAGCGACCCTGCAAAGCACCCAGCTGCCGCAAGGGAGGCCTCGGCCCCGGGAAGTTCCATAAATCCTAACATCATCATACATGCGTGCATATATAGATAGATATATAATATATATATATATGTATACAGTATACACAATCAATCACTTCCCCTTGGTGGTCTTGATGTTCTTGAAATCATTTCCCTCGGGGAAGTTCACTCAAAACTCAAAAGGAAATCCGCAGGAAGTTCTCTGAAAATCATTTCCTCCGGAAGTTCCCCGGAAAAAAAAAAAAACTTACAAAAGAGTGCCCTGGAAACTCCTCTGGGGAAATCTTCTGCTGTTTTGATACTTTCAAATTCATCCATGGCTCCACGATCTTTGCGACCAAGTTGGGAATGTGTAAGTATAATTTGAACGTGCATAAATCAAACACATGGTGTCTGCATGTAGAGGTGCATATGTTTACGCAAAATTCAAAAGGGTGGGTTTGCATCATCCAAGTTGCAGCTTACCTTTGCAGGGCAAGGTTCTTTTTCAGATGGCTCACTCTTAGGATTCCGATGGCCAACATTTGAAAACCCAAGGCTATATGCACTTTAGTCTTATAGTCTTATAGCACTGTCAACCACGCAGCTCGCAAGTTATTTAATTTTGACTGCTATGAAACGGCACCCTTTCAACAGCATTCCCCTTTACGCCTCAGGATCATCACTGAGCCTCTGACTCTTGTGTCCGCAACGTCGCGTAGGCCCACCTCGCTCGCAGCATGAAGCCATGCAGGGGGGTCATCCCAAGGTATGCTGAGCCATTATGATCATTATGAGCCACTGCATGCCACTGCCGTATTCGAACCATCCAATGCTGGAAGCCAATGGTACCTGCCACATCCCATCAGAGAATAGGTCTGGGCGAAGGAGACTCCATTTTCCAGATGCTTGTGGATTTTGTGCTTGGGTCTTTCCCCCGATAAAATCCGAAAGGGCCTCCCGGTTATTCCCAAGAACGCGCCAAAACAGGCAGCCATGGGAAGGACTGAGAGCAGCGCATCATGTTGACCAGCCTTGGCTTGGCGTGCCCCCATTCACTCTGACAAAGGACAGCCCCCAATGCACAGATGCATCTTGAGCAGTGTCCCCATGTGAAGCCTTCACATCAAGTTAAGTTAAGGCATGGTTTTCCCGTCGCAAAAGCGGATAAATCATGGTTGAAGTTCTGAAGAACTACTACAGTAGTAAGTTGGCACCCATGATCACATCAAATCACTCTCCCAAGTGGCTGTTGCGGTTCAAACTCCGGCAACCTTTGCAAAGCTTCGTCTGAGACCTGCTCGTGAGGTTGGGACAAGGGGATGACAGACCCTCTTAGTCCTCCAGCAGTCCAACCCCCCGCTCAGCCTGCGACACAAGTTTGTCAAGCTTCAGCTCAAGTTTGGCCATTGCCCAAATGATTTTGGACCTTGCTCCGTCTGAAGATGTCACCCCTGGGCATGGTTTTATGTTGAAGTCATTTACATTCATTTGCACTATACGGGGACGCGTGCAAACCCAAGCATTCCCTACAATTCAGCATCCACGGTTGCTCCGCTTTGCAATGGGTGCTCTGGCCTCAACTGCGCTGTTTAATTCGCAACATGTGTATTTCCAAACCTCCAAAAATCAAGGTGTCATTTCCTCTGTCTTTTCAAACACCCGTTCCATGCTGCAAGTGTTCTCAGCATTGACTGCCCTAAAGTCCTCCAATATGGTCTGAAAAAAGTCTAGGACCCCCTGGCTTTGGAACTCCTAGCTCCAGTTTCCACAATTAGAATCAATTGGATATATAATTGCAGTAGCTTATTTCAACATCATACACATCATATTCCCCTAAAGTCCCTCCGAAATCCTCCGATCACTCCCAGCTTGAGTCGGGTGTCATGGTCTGAGGTTTCTTGAGCTTGTCCCACTTCACCAGCTCACCTCAATGAGATCAGCCAGCCTTCAGCCACGTCCTCCATGCCCACTTCCCTAATGTGCATAATCTCTGCCTTTAAAATCCTTTTAGGGAAGTTCTGCCTTTTGTCGTTAAAAGGCGACTTTACCCGACCGCGGGCGACTTCAGTGAGTTCAAGTCATTAGGGCCACTTTGTTTCTCAATGTTTTCAAGGCTAAATATGCCAATCCAAAGACAAGACAATCGTTTCACCAAAGTCCCTCAGATCTATGGAAACTGGATGGACTGTTTGAAATACCTTGCCAAACTGCAACCGTTTGACAACAACATCAGGGCAGTAGCACAGCCCACACTTTCGTACATGAAGCGTATATCCTTAGTTTCCTATACCTATGATTTTAGGTTGTGGCCAGGCATGGTCATTTGGATCTATGCCGCAAGAATGGAAAACGAGCTGGAATGCCTTTGAATTGGATGTTGCTCGTATTTGCAATTTCTTTTCTGGAAGTGTTATAGTGTTATACCATCAAAGGTGGGAAAAAACAGAACAGGCGACTTTACCCGACCAAAACCCAACGCTTTTTTGATGTATGATTTCCCACTGCCACACAAGCATATTCCAGTTGAAACTCGTCCAAGGCCAAATTCGAACATTTTTCTGCCAGAACAAACTGGTGCAATTGCAACAAACGGGTGTGTGACAGCTGAGGATAAGAGCATGAAATGGATTGGGTAAACCAAACAAAAAACTCTGGATAATGTGGGATAGCTTGGGTAAACCAAGAAATATATGGAAATGTATTGATGTAATTTAATTAGGGAAATCAAGACATTCTTGGAGGAATTTGGTTTCGGTTTCATGATTTCCCAAAAGACAATTTTGAAAACAAAGGGCAATTCTGAAAATCGAGCAGACTTTCTGCCTTCTATTAAAGGAGCCAAAAAAAAGAAACGCATACCTGGAACACAAGCAGAGGAACACCATGTCTGATGATTTTTTCGGTGCCTCCCATCATTACACACAATGAGACCAAATGATCGGAAAAAATCATTGAATCGATTTGAAAAATCTTCAATCCCTGCAGGAAAGGAAAAATTACAGCCACCATAGCCACCCTCCACCCATCTCCACCCTGCCGCGTGGCGTGTGGCTTTGGACGCCAGAAGACGCAAACGCTCGTCCCCTTTCACCTGGCCGCAGTAATCCCATCCCAGAAACCATCCATTTTTTGGGGATGACATGTTATGAAATATGAGTGGGACCATGGAATGGGGATGTTTAATATGAACCCGCGATTGGATTACAAGGGTTCCAGGATTCCGTTCCAGTATTGATTCTCTTTTGGCCATTGAAACTCAAATGCTACAGATTCAATCCACACTGGCAGCCAGCACCTCATAGTGATTATTTGCTTTGGCAATTCGGTGCAATGCAGCTGACCTCAGCCGGTGGTTCAACAACCAGTTCAACCATGGACGACCAAGTCGCACGCAAAGGTGAAAACACTCATGGCCACCCAAAGCCTACACCACCATGGACTAACAGAATCGGACAGCTGTGTACTTCACACCCTAAACATGACTCCATATGACTCCCAGAATATCCCAGAATTATTTCTCTGTTCTCGAGTCTGTGGTTTCCGATGGGATTTCCCTTCTCTCACCCCCTTCAACTACCCTCTGATAAACTAACATAACTATGGAATCACCATTCTTCATGGGTAAATCAACTATAAATGGCAATTTTCAATAGCTATGTTAAATTATCAGAGGGTAAACCCGTGAAGATCCGTGAAGTCTGCGAATGCAATGCACTTCTTTTCCGCAGCCGCAGCCGACAGTCCCGGTGGCCGCTGCCTCGATTTCTCACACCCGGAGACCTGGAAAATCCCAGTGGTGGAATCATAGTAAAAGGTTTAGAAGGGCTCCTTGGACATGTCTTCATGTGACGAGATTCAGCAACAAAGCGGCAAGAATGGGGACTCAACCAGAACGACAGATCTGTCTTGTTGGTTGGGATAGGTTTGTCCCGGATGGCTGCCTCGAGGACTAAATGAAAATGGTGTGAATGATGGGCAGGACAAAAGCATGGCGAGGCTTAGATCATGCTTTCACAAGTGTCCAATGCACCTAAAATTCCTGCATTGCAGCCAAAAAAAAGCCGAGGTTTTCACGGCAAGTGTGTGATCTGATGGAGCCCCCACCTGCATGGGCACTGCATGGCATGGTGAAGATTGGAAGCCATGGGCGCCGATCCGATGAGTGGCACAATGACCAACTGGGAGATATCCAAAAGTTCAGGGAACTCAGGAACTCCCGATGCCAAAGGTTGGGAGATGTTGGGAGGATGGAAAATCGGAGGTTTTTAATGATTTTTGTGTGCATGCCCCCTCTGTGCCCAGTTGTTGTCGGTGGTTTAGCCAGCTACCAGAAAGGGCTGATGCTTCCGTTGAGCCCACGAGCATTGGGCCAGGTGGCAATCTGCTTTCCACAGCCACGCCATGTTGCTTCACTCATCTTCACTCGACTGCATGCAACTGACAACAAATGGAACGTTCCTGTGAATTGAAGTGTCCACCCGTCGTGGATGAGGTAGTGATGTAACTTATGTAACGTTATCAGTACGTTATCTCACCATAGTTGGCTTAGGCAGAGGACGCGTGAAAGACTGCAAACTCGTTCACGAACTCCCCCGCAATGTCCAGCAAATCGTGCGCACCTCGTCGCAGAGGCAGTGGGCGGGAGTTCACTGGTGAGGGCTGGGATATGCTGGGATAAATAATCGCCTTTCACAAGGTTTAAGGCAAGTCTCTTTCCAACTCCATGATCTTGCCATGCACCTGGCTTGGCCCGGAATGGGCTCAGCTGCCATACCCTTGGCTCAGCTACTTTCGGCTGGATCACCCAGCCGCTTCACAGTGAGAGAATCAATTTCGGTCTGGACGGTCTGGTGGGAAAACACATCAAAGGACAAACAACACACATCATATCACATCATCACATCCGTCACATCCCTTTTGATGTTTTCCAGCTAACACCACCATGTGCCACCTATCTGCCAAAAGCATCTCCCAGAAACCAGCCCAGGTAGGCAACGTGGCGCTGGCAGCAGCCTTTTTTTTATGTCGCAGAAGCTCAACGGCTCAGTGGCTCAACCCATGGATGACAGTGCATCTTGCAACGCAGCCTTGACTGCAGCCTGGCCATACGGATGCTGGCGGTTTTGGGGAGCCAAATTTGAAAGGTGGAAAAAACTCATCATCATCATCATCATCATCATCATCATCCATGGCTAAAATGTCCAACCCACCAAGGTCCAACAGCTTTGCCATGGCTGAACACTGCGCCATCGAACCTCATCGGCCGCAGTATCCTTCACCTTCTCAAAGGCTTTGGCGCCCATCTGCAGGGCGGCCTGGCTGGCCGAAGCCATGCGATGGCTATGGGAACACGGGAGATTTGACCAAGAAATTTACATGAAATCAGGATATAATACTGCATATATATATATATACATGCATATATCATAAATATCTATACCTAAGGTATAGAACAGAAAACATCCAATATATTATATATATATACATATATAGTATATATATATATAATATATATATACATACATGGAAGATCATAGATGATCATGGATGTGAATATTGAATCTTTGCCAATTATGGGTGAGGTTCATCTTACCGATCACCACTCTGTGGCGAGGCCGTGCCGGGGTACGCACCCACCACATTCCCCCAGGGTTTCTGGGGGCTGGTCATTCTGATAGTCAAACATGGCATTGGGAGATAGCCGCATCTTGTTATAAGAATTTCATCTACAAATTAGGGATGTTACATTCACCAAAGTAAAGTGCCAAAGGGAATCCAAAGGGTATGCAACATGAAAACAAAACACGTAAAACAGGCTGAATAGAAGAGGCAACATGGTTTCAACATGTTTTGACCTGCAAATGCGCCGTGCATTCATGGAAGGGGAGACTTAGATTCCTGGACAGTCATCTTCCCTGCAGTTGTTTTATCCAGGCATTCTATTTCAGTCTCCCATGATTCACGTTCAAACCAGATCAACTGCCTGTGTCTACATTCTAAATGTACAAACATATATATATATATACACATCCGTGTATCTTATGTAAATGTGTGTGTGTGTCTATCTCATCCCTCTTGTCCCTGCCATCTTTTCAGCCCCCAAGCTCGACCTGTCGCATGCCGATAATCACAGGATCATCCAGGACGAGCTCAAAACGGTTGGGCGTTCGAATGTGGTTCAAGGTCTGCTCACGACCCTCCAGAAGCCTTGGAGAGTCGACCTAATTTCAGAAAATTAGAGGGCCTTGACCCATCCCCACACGTGTCTCTATCTGTCTCTGTCTTTGTCTCTGTGTCTGCCTGTGTCTGTCTGTGTCTGTCTGTGTCTGACTCTGTCTCTCTGTCTCTCTGTCTCTCTATCTATCTCTCCATCTATCTATCTATCTATCCATCT
>Ga0126342_10009177_pt1 | contig 17721 bp, 17 predicted proteins | sample Cyp1metagenome_FD_92528 | JGI IMG/M metagenome (GOLD analysis project Ga0126342, IMG submission 92528) | Coral microbial communities from Lord Howe Island, Old Settlement Bay, Australia - Cyphastrea 1 metagenome | ecosystem: Host-associated > Invertebrates > Cnidaria > Coral ... | reverse complement strand
CATTCATTCATTTCCATTCATTCATTTCCATTCATTCATTTCCATTCATTCATTTCCATTCACTCATTTCCATTCATTCATTCATTCATTTCATTTAATTTCATTTCATTCATTTTATTCATTCATTCATTCATTCATTTCATTCATTTCATTCATTCATTCATTTCATTCATTCATTCATTCATTCATTCATTCATTTCATTCGTTCGTTCATTCATTCATTCATTCATTTCATTCATTTATTTCATTCCTTCATTCCTTCATTCCTTCATTCCATTCATTCCATTCATTCCATTCATCCATTCATCCATTCATCCATTCATCCATTCATCCGCTCATCCATTCATCCATTCATCCATTCATTCATTCATTCATTCATTTCATTCATTCATTTATTTCATTCATTCATTCATTTCATTCCTTCATTCATTCATTCATTTCCATTCATTCATTTCCATTCATTCATTTCCATTCACTCATTCATTCATTTCATTTCATTTAATTTCATTTCATTCATTTTATTCATTTCATTCACTTCATTCATTTCATTTATTTCATTCATTTCAGTCATTTCATTCATTTCATTCATTTCATTTATTTCATTCATTTCATTCATTTCATTTATTTCATTCATTTCATTCATTTCATTTATTTCATTCATTTCATTCATTTCATTCATTCATTCATTCACTCATTCACTCATTCAATCATTCATTCATTCATTCATGCATGCATGCATGCATGCATTTCATTCATTCATTCCTTTCATTTCATTTCATTTCATTTCATTCATTCATTTCATTTCATTCATTTCATTCATTTCATTTCATTTCATTTCATTTCATTTCATTCATTCATTCATTTCATTTTCAGTTCTTCCTTCATTTCATTTCACTTCACTTCACTTCATTTCATTTCGTTGCATTTCATTTCATTTCACTTCATTTCATTCATTCATTCGTTTCATTTCTTTCATTTCATTTCCTTCCCTTCCATTCCAATAGTTTTCATTTCATGTCATTCATGTCATTCATGCCATTCATGTCAGTCATCTCATTCATCTCATTCATTTCATTTACTTCATTTCATTCATTCATTTCATTTCGCTTGGCTTCACGTCATTTCATTTCATGTAATTTCATTTCATTCCATTTCATTTTGCTCATTCATTTCATTTCATTTCTGTTCTTTCTATTTTAGTTCATTTCATAGCATTATTCATTCATTTCATTTCATTTCACTTCATTTCATTTCACTTCCTTTCATTTCACTTCATTTCATTTCCTTTCATTTCATTTCAATATCGTTTCATTTTCATTTCATTTAATTTAAGTTCATTTCTTTTTAATTCCATTCCATTCCACTCATTCGTCCATATTCGTCCATTTGTTCCATTTGTTCCATTCCAGTCCATTCATTCCATTATTTCCAGTTACTCCACGACTCCATTCACTCCATTCACTGCGTTCACTCTTTTCACTCTGTTCACTCCGTTCACTCCGCTCACTCCGATCACCTCGTTCACTCCGTTCGCCTCGTTCACGCCTTCACTACTTCACTCCTTCAATTCATTTTGTTTCGTTTGGTTTCATTTCATTTCGTTTCATTTCAATTAATTTCATTTCGTTCGCTCACCACCAGCACCACCACTATCATCATGGTAGACTCGGACATGCTCGCGAGATCCAGACCTATTTTGGTTTGACGTTTTGGATCAAGACGCAAGGCGCCTGCCTTATGATTGCCCGTCATTGCCAAATGTCGCGGGCAGCGTGTAAATACGTCGGGTTTCTATTCTTCTTCGGCTGTAGGCAATGAGACATTCTGCAATGTTTCAAGGATCCATCTGACTTTGGGGCCATCAGATCTGCCTAAGAGGCAAGTTTCGTGGATGTCGCCATTTTCATTGAGCACCAGCTTCTGAAAGTCATCCTCGTCAAAGGTCATGAGAATGGCAGCGGCCTTGGGCCAGTCGAAAAGCCTCAGCATTTCCGGGCAACTGGCACGGGTTGATGTGGCTTGTTGTCTTTGGAATCGCTCGCCTCATCCCTGCCTTTGACACTTGTTTCATGATGAACAAAGTGACCCCGGCATGATCGATGTGACCGGCGCGCATTGTTCATATTCATGATTTATTATTTTGGAGTGAGCGCCACAGTAAAAGTGCGGTATTGCAACCGGATCTTGCAAACAAGTTCGCAACCTACATAGTCTTTTGTCAAACTTCAATGAACCTCTTGCCGCTGCCGGGAACGGTGCCACCCGGACATGTTTCTTTTGCATACCTGGCTCCAACTTCAAATAAACTAGCTTCGTGGCTGGCACACCTTGCGGACCACCATGGCCTGCCAAATGTTTTGCAGGGCCTTCTCTGCAGGCTGCATGATGCTGTCTTCGCCTCCAAAGATGAAGAGGAAAATGCGGCCCCGCACAAACCTTGCCACAAGAGCGCATCGCGGAAGTTTGGATGTGTGAGCGCCTTGATCTGTGGGTTTACCGGGTAGATCTAAAGCCCCTTTGACACCGCCAGACAGGCTCGCCCACAGAAAGCGGACACGCCACTTTAGCAAGCCAGCCCCCAAGCGCACACGCCGCTCTAGCACCCTATGCAGCACCCTGCATTGCAGCAGCACACTGCAGCAGCATCCTGCACCAGCACCCTTGCAGGAGCACCCTGCACCAGCACCAGCAGGCCGCACACCACTCTGACAGCACCCTGAAGCAGCACCCTGCAGCGGCATTCTGCAACAACTCCAAGCGCACACAACATTATCAGCACCCTGAAGCAGCACCCTCCACCAGCACCAGCAGGCAACAGCAGGCCAGCTCCAAAGCGCACGCGCCAATCGAACGGCAGCACCGTCAAGCAGCACCTTTGACCCCGACAGCAGCCCTCAAGCTGCAGCGTTACCTTTCAGCAGCGCCTTGCAGCGGCACCCTCCACCGGCACCAGCATGCCCGCTCCGAAGCGCACAGACCACTCTGACACCAGCACCTTCAAGCAGCAGCCCTCCAAAGCGCACACGCTACTGTGAGAGCACCTCCAAGAAGCAACTTGCAACAACAGTGGCATGCTCGCTTGCAGGGGCACCGATGCCTCCACTCTGATAGCGGCACCGTGCAGCGGCACCAGCATACCCGCTCCAAAGCGCACGCGCCTCTCTGACACCAGCGCCCTCAACAACACCTTCCACGGCACCCCGCAGCGGCGCCAGCATGCCCGCTCCAAAGCACACAAACCACTCTGACAGCAGGACCCTGCAGCGGCACCAAAATGCCCGCGCCAAAACGCAGACATGCAACTCCTCCTGTACAGGAAGTAAGAACCCAGTCTATCATCTGGGGAAAGAGTATTAAAAAGATAGGGCTGCCGAGGAAAAGGTCAAAGGATAGCGGCCGAAAAGGCATCCGTGTCAAGAGACAGCGAAAACATCAGAAAAACATTGTCCGGAGAGAAGGTGTTTCAAGTCTTGGGCTTCAGAGCTGTGAGCACGAAGGGCTGTCAAAGATGACAAGGGCAAACCCGATCAAGAGAAAGTGGATGAAAGTGGCATGATCAGACAAGGACAACGAAAGAAATACATGTCAAGGACAAAGACTCCCAGGAGATCACGACGCAGGCAATGGCCGTGACAACCAGGCGGTCAAGCTTCGTTCCCATAGGCTCTTCCTTCTTTACAAGCTTCCCCTTCCCTTTTCAAACTTCTGTCATTCGGCTTGCCCGAGGTCTATTGGTAAGTACTAAGCAGCTAAAAATCATATTTTGCGGCCGGTACCTAAGGCTTGCCATGTAAAACATTGCGCTCATGTCGGTGAAATTGGAATGCTTCAAGGAGTTGGGATGCTGGTGGCGCTGGAGGTGCCGCTGCAGGGTGCTGCTGTCAGAGTAGCTGGCGTGCTGGTGCCGCTGAGGTGCCGCTGCAAAGTGCTGCTGCAGGGTGCTGCTGCGCCGGTGTGTGGGCTGCGGAGTGCCGTAGCAGGGTGCGGGTGCAGGGTACTACGGTCAAAGGGTTGTCTGCATCTTGGGAACTCGGGTGCTTCTACAGGGTGCTGCTGTCAGAGTGCGGTGTGCGCTATGCAGCTTGGGGGCTGGTGTCGCTCCAGTGGCTGGCTGCGGGATGTCTATGGCAGTGTGGGCGTTGGGCCATGATCGAGATGATGTTTATGCCGTAGAAAAAAAGGGAAGCGCTTCGTTGTCACCAAAAACTATCTTTTGCTATCTGGGATCTATACTGCCGTAATGATTTGAAACCGCTTTCTGTCAAGACTGTTTTCCGTTGAGGCCTTCTGTCTTGACATCTCGTTTGTCTTGGGGTGGTTGTTCATTCTCATGTCTTGCTCTTGGCAATTTTTTTCTCATGGCGTCTCTTTCTCTTGAAAGCTTCGTAATTTGCCAGCAAAATGCATCCTTTGTACTGCACGACTTGCACAAAGTACTTCCCAGCATTGTTAATTTTGCACACAGTGGTGCCTATTGCTAGCGTGCGCCACAAAGCTTGCACAAAAAACCCGCCAGTACTACTTCGTACTACAAAGGTCGCACAAAGTACGGCCCAGTACTGCTGTGTACTACTACAAAGGTTGCGCAGCGCACTTCCCAGTACCACTTCGTACTACCAAGCACTAGAAAGGTTGCACAAAGTAAGCACTTCCCAAAACTCCTTTGTACTGCACAGGTTGTGCCAAGTACTTCCCTGTGCTGCTTTGTACCACCACAAAGATCGCACATAATACTCCCCAATCAATACTACTTTGTATTGCAAAGGTTGCACAAAGTACTTCCCAAAGCAGATTTGTACTACTACAAAAGTTGCGCGCAGTACCCTCCAGCCAGTACTACTTCATACTGCAAAAGTTGCATAAGTATATACTTCCCAGTACTACTTCGTGCTACGAGGTTGCGCAATGTACTTCCAAGTGCTACTTGTACTACTTCGTACTACAAAGCTTGCACGCAATACTTCCCAGTACTACTTCGCACTACAAAAGTTGCACAAGGTACTCTTCAATGCAAATTCTTATTACAAAGCTTGCGCAAAGCTCTCTCCAGTCTACTTCGTACCACAAAGGTTGCACATAATACTTCGCAGTAATACTTTTCACTACCAATGTTGCGCGAAAATTTTCCCAGCACTACTTCGTACTACAAAAGTTGCGCAAAGTGCTTCCCAGGACTGCTTTGCACTACAAAGATTGCACAAAGCTCTCTCCAGTACTACTTCGTACTACCAAGGTTGCTCATAGTTGCTCGCAGGACCACTTTTTACTACAAATATTGCGCAAAATACTTCCAGTACTACGTACTACAAAAGTTGCGCCAAGTGCTTCCCAGAAGTGCTTTGTACTACAAAGCTTGCACAAAGCTCTCTCCAGTTCTACTTCGTACTTCGTACTACAAAGGTTGATCATAGTTTTTCGCAGGGCTACTTTTTACTACAAATGTTGCGCGAAATATCCCCTTCTGGTCTTCCACAGAGGGTCCTGTCCAAGAAAATCACTGGGTTAAATTTGTGGGTCCTGACCTTTCTGACAATAAAAATCATGGTGCCCTGACCTTTTTAGGCCCTGACGGTTCTGATACCTAACGCGTTCAGAAAAGCATTTGTCGCCTTCTGATGCCAAATGAATTCCTGGGCACCCTCATACTCATACAATACTCGGGTAACCGCCCCTCAGCATATGTTGTTAACAGGTTACTTTTCTGGGTTCCAAGGATCACATTTACATACAAGACCTTCCCCTAAAATCTAATGCGTGGGGCCCGAGTGTTTCCAGTTCAGTGTTTCCAATTGAATGTCTCAAACTGAAGGGCCCATGAATCAAATGTTTATCGCGTCTGAAGGTGTTCATTCCCATTTTTCAATATTACCAGAAATATTTGGATCATTTGATATTGCAGCATTTGCAGGAGCACACAAGTGGGGTATTTTTTGGTTCCAGGTATCATAATTATATACAAACACCTCCTAACAAGAAAAACAAAATAGTGGATCCGAACGTTTTCAGCTCACGACACTTTCAACTGGGATGTTCAAGCTTTAAGCCTTCATTTCACCTTTCAAGAGCCTCTTCGGGCATGCTCCGGGACTGATTTCCTTGTCTTTGGAAACTACGGGAAAAAATGTCCTTATTTCTGATGTATGCAAATCCAGCATATACTCGTTATAATACCACTACAAAAGATTGAACATTTTTTCCAATCCTTGTGAATTGAATTGAATTCATATAAAAAACCTCTCTCGCTTCAAACAATCATGGGCCGCTTTGTTTTTGACATATGTACATGTTCGATTAAAACCCTGCAGGCACAGCGTGTCAAAGTTATTTTCCTGATGCCCGGCATGTATACACCAAAGAAACCATTCATTGAACCACGGTTGATTTTGGGTTCTAAGGGATGTATGGACGTACAATATGCAATCTATGCTTTCAAGATTAACTTTGGTACTGGACCCCCCAAACAAAAATCAACCGGTACAGAGGGGGGTGCGAAATACTTCCCGGTACTACTTCGTACTAAAAAAGGTATGCAGGGTACTTCCCAGAACTCCTTTGTACTACAAAGGTTGCACGCGGTGCTTCCCAGCACTAAAACGTACTATAAAAGTTGCACAAAATACTCTTCAGTACTACTTCGTGCTACGAAGCTTGCGCAAGGCTCTCTCCAGTACTACTTCGTACTACAAAGGTTGCACGGCGTACTTCCAGGACTACTTCGTACCGCAAAGCTTGCGCAAAGTACTTCCCAGTACTACTTCGTACTTCACAGGTTGGCAAAGCACTTCCCAGTACTTCGTACTACAAAGGTTGTGCAGATCACTCCCCACTACTATTTGTAGTGCCAAGGTTGCGCAAAGTAGGTGCTTCCAGTACTACTTTGTACAGTACTGGAAAGTTTTGCACAAAATACTTCCCGTGCTGCTTTGCACTACGACAAAGATCGCACAACGAACCCTCCAGCATTTCTTTGTACTACAAGACTTGCACACACAGCAATATTTCCCGGTACTACTCTGTACTGCAAACGCAGCACAAAATTACCATTGAAATATAAGCCAATCGCTGGCTTTCAATCACTCAAGTCTTGATTGTTTACTCCGGGCCAAAAAAAACAACACAAAATCAAGGACGTGGGGTGTCTTGTTTTCATGTGTAGCCCGCCATTCAACAGACAATCCCGTTCCAACGCGCCGCCCAGAACCTGCAATTTGCCTTTATCTTCTTCGAGACTGGTCATTGCCGCGCAAGACCGCACTACTCCAACAACCTTTTCAATCCCGGCATCTGCCACACCAAAAGTGTAGCGCAGCACCCTCCCCGTACAAAATGTTGGCAGGCCGAGCACACAGATGGTAAAACCATGATAGAAACATCACTGATTATTTCGGACCCCTGAAGCCTTTGCAGGCCCGCGTCAAGGAACATGGAGAGTTGCACAATGCCCAAAACTTGCACAATAAACATGGTCACGCTTAGAAGGCTCCATGGGCCCAGCTCTTCTTGATGGATATCGCCTGAGTGGCAAAGAAAGCATCAACAAAGAGAGTCCTCTCTTGAAAGTCCAAGGTTGCCAAGAAAAACTGAGGGATACCCATGGTCATTCTGCTGGCAGTGTGAAGTGCCAATGATGCAATGCTCAGGACACCAACACGAAATCCCACCAGTGGCAAAGCAAGGCTAAGGGGCTGTAAGCCACACGGACTTTGAAGAGGAAGGCGTCGATGCCAAGGACCAAGCACATCCTAAAAGGCAACTGCCGAAGCAGCGCAACTACTGTGCAGCTCAAGCGTGACTCTTGTGCAGGTTGAAAAGAAACACAAAGCTACATAACTACACTACAGAGCATGCCCGCCGAGAAAACAAACATAACCTATTTAAGTTTGGGTCCCAGTACTGCGGTCTGAAAAAATATACGGAGCTACAACACCAAGGTACTAATACGTACTAATTAAGGGGGGAGCAAGGGCTAATCCTCAGTGTGAAGATGGAGAGAGCGGCGCCTAAACCTGAAAATATCAGAAAATTCACGCAGAACTCACAATTCAAAATATTTTAAACTTCGAAGCCTGACCGTTGTAAGGGCCGAAAGCAATCTTTGCGATTTAAACACTACGTTTTGCAGGGAAGGCATCATCATCCTACTTTGTCATGCGATCTGTTAAAAAACCAAGGCTGCCGATTGTTTGCGGCCCAGGTTTGTGACATGGGGATACACTCGCTTTTCGCAAGGGCTAATGGCAAACAGAACCAATGGGGTATACATACTGGGTTGCACGGGTTGTGTCCGGGCGTCAGCTTCGTTAAGATGAACACCACCCATAAACGCACTCCCGTGGCGCAACCATCCTCAAGTCAGCGCGGCATGTTGGCCATACAAATGATCACACAGGTGAAGATGGTCTGGCTATGTGGCGGGAGCAGCCGTGTTTGATTATGCAATTATGCTGTTGTGACCGTGCACCGCTGGCAAACTACTGCGTGGCAAAATGGCAGAGCCCAACTTTGCTAGCAGCCGAGCTGCAAGTTCAGCACGAGCGCCGGCATATGCGGCAAAAGAATACAAATCAGAGAGCACCTGGGGCCGGCTACTCTGCCCTGTCGCCACTTTTTTAGGGGAAACAATCCCAATCTGCCTTTTGAAGTCACAGCATCACAATGGGCCCTGTATGGCCTAATTAATCGAAGGAAGTTCAGAAGAGTCAAGAAGAAAGAAGATAATGCCGTGTTTGCCCATTATTTTATGGCTCCGGAAGGTCGAAAAGTAGGCTTGCTAAAGCGGCGGGTGTGGAGTCACCTTGCGGTCCCAGCGATGAAAAAATGCATGCCGTTGTGTCCGAAGCAGCTTTGGAAGTGAACATGCAATAAAAAAACACCGCAGCGCACTGCAGCTTCGAGCCACCTTTGGGAAGTTGACGTGCCGAAAAAGTGCACACGACTGTGGCGCAAAGCACGTTTGGAAGAAAAGAAATGGTGAAAATGGCTAAATCACCTCATTGTCGGACCATGTCGAGCACTTCTGGAAGTTCAGATGCTCAAACAATGCACGCCGTTGTGGCGCGAAGCACACGTCGAAGCAAAAAGGGTCAAAGCACCTCAAGCGTCGGGGCGGTTTTGGACAAAAAGATGCACGCGGCTGTGGCGTGAAGCGCGTTTGGAAGTCAAACGGGTAAAAACATCGCATTGTCGGAGCGCTTTTGGAAGTTAAGATGCTCAAAAGTGCATGCCGTTGTGGCGCGAAGCACATTTGGAAGCAAAAATTGCCAAAGCACCTCAGGTGTCGGAGCGGTTTTGGAAATTCAGTGGGTGAAAAAGGTGCGTGCGGCTGTGACGTGAAGCACATTGGGAAATCACAATGATTAAAGCATCCCATTGTCGGAGCATTTTTGGAAGTTGACATGTCGAAAAAGTGCACGCCATTGTGGCCCGAAGCACGTTTCGAAGAAACAATGGTCAAAACACCTCCGTGTCGGAGCGGTTTTGAAAGTTCAGTGGTTGAAAAGTGCACACCGTTGTTGGCGCGAGGCACATGTTCAAGTGAAAATGTTACAGCCTCACCCCGTTCGGACCAGTTTTGGAAGTTGAGATGTTCAAAAAGTGCAAGCCGTTGCGGCGCGGAGCACATTTCGAAGTCAAAATGCTAAAAGCACCACATGTTCGGACTCGGACCACTTTTGGACGTCTAAGCATCGTTTTATATGGCAGACGCAATGGATTCTGCATTCTTGAACCACTTTTGGACGTCTAAGCGTCGTTTTCTATGGCAGACGAAATGGATTCTGCATTTTGCCAAAAGTGAGTCAAGCGTGTGAGTTTTGCGGCATTTTCAAAAACGATGGCAGCCGTGGGACGTTGGCGGGGGTCTGCAAAGATGCATTTCGCTTGACAGGCGCACTACAAGAGACATGTCCATCAGACATGCTAGGAGGTCACGGCGATGACTTCCTGAGAGGGTTGCATTTTGGAGCATCAGATCTGCAGGCTTGCTAAGATGATTTTGCTTTCCAGGTGCAGCACTTCGTATGACCGGGCCTCACTTTTTGTGGCGGGGGCGCAGTACTTTGGACAGATCAGGTGGAAAAAAATACAAAACGCATTGGTACGAGGCCGTCAGCTCTGCACTCAACTTTCCATTTTTGAAGGAAGTCCCGCGGAATTGCTTCGTTTTTGATGTTGCCAACTTCGAATAATGAGGAAGTCTCGGAAACTTCCTTGTTTTGGGGCTCAGAAGTAGGAAGCCTCGCAGAATTGCTACCTTTCAGATAGAAAGAAAGGAAGGAAAAAAGATAGATAGATAGATAGATAGATAGATAGATAGATCGATCGATCGATAGATAGATAGATAGATGAATAGATAGATAGACAGATAGATAGATAGATCAATAGACAGACGGATTGATAGGTAGATAGGGGGATAGGCAAATAGATAGAGAGCCAGATAGTCAGATAGACACATCGTCAGATAGAGAACTAGATGCATAGACAGATAGATAGATAAACAGTCCATTCAGATAGATAGAAAGATGAACAGATAGATTTATAGATAAATAGAGGGGTAGACATTTAGACAGGTAGATATACAAATAGATGGATGGATAGACCGATAGCTAGATAAGCGGATAGATGTTTAGATAGATTGATATATATATATTGTATATATGTATATGATGTATCGTACTTTTGGTCATCTGCCGTATCTAATATCATATTTATAAATGTGTGATCTAGCTGACCTGTACGTCTATCTCAACTATCTGATCAACCTCATCTATCTGGTCCATCCTTCTTCTATGATTGTTTTTCTATGTGTTGTGTATTTTATGCATTTTCCTTTTTGTATCAATATTACCCATCTGATTTTGATTACAGGATGTGTCTTACCTGTCTTTGTCTGAATCCATCGTATGATCGTGTGCTATCATATTTTGTGCTTGGTCCACCTGGTACAATCATCTATATCGTATTGATCTTGTGAAATTTCTCATGTAATTCCATCTACAATTATCTGTCCGTCTGTCTTTTCCTGAAAATACACAACATCCTATTTTACAAATGTATTATTTTATCTATCTGCCTCGCTGTCTACCCATCCTTTCTCATCTCAAATTTCTTAAATGATCTAGCTTATGCATGTGGTCGATCTATCTGACACCTATCAGTTTAACTATCTAGCCATCTATTGATCTATATCTATATCTATATCTCTACGTACATCTAAGTAGCTGTACCTATATCTATTGCTATATCGATTTAATGTTGCCCATCGATTAGCGTGATGGACCACTGTGGTGGAAAAAACCCAAAATAATAAAATATCCTGTGGGTGGTGGGGTTGGGGCTCTATTGTGGACAGTTTTTTCTCAGATCCAGTGTTTCAGGAGGAGCTTTATCCACCTTTAAACATCTTTTTTTTGGGAAAACTTGTCCATTTACCTTGGAAAGCCATATCCGTGTTAAAGCCTTGAATATGTAAGGTTTCTCGCATAAGTAGATGCCTTATTGAACCATTAAACCCTGATTTAAAAACAGCTCCCAAACAATTTTTCGACGGGGCACCCCATGAGTGACCCAGATCCTCAAAAATGTAATTGTTGCAATGGCGCCCTATTGCGCGCACAAAAAAAACATGGGGTGAAAAAACACAACACCTTTTATCCACCTTTCTTTTGGTAAAGCTGGTTCATTTACCTTAGAAAGCCATATCCATGTGAAAGCCTTGATAACGCTATATTTCCCAAATAATTTGATGCCTTATTAAACCCTTATTTAAAAACAGCTCCCAAACAATTTTTCAAGGGGGTACCAAATGAGTGATCCAGATGCTCAATAATGTAATTGTTCCGACGGTGCCCTATTGTGACTATTGTGCACAAATACTTTTGGGATGAAAGAAAGCACAAAACCTTTTATCCACATTTCTTTTGGTAAAGCTGGTCCATTTACTTTAGAAAGCCATATCCATGTTAAGACCTGGGACACGCAAGGTTTCTCACACAAATAATTAGATGCCTTATAACTTAAAAAACCCTTATTCAAAAACAGCTCCCAAACAATTTTTCAAGGTACCAAGTGAGTGACCCAGATCCTCAATAATGTAATTGTTTCGATGGTACCCTATTGTGCACAAAAACTTTTTTGGGGGATTTTTTGGAGAAAAAAGGAAAATCAATTGAAAGTAGGTTCAAAGGAATTGAAAGTAAACTGGCTTCAACTGAAATCCTTTCTTATCAATAGATTTCTTTGAAGTTGAAAAGGAAAATCACTTGAAAGTAGATTCAAGCGAATTGAAAGCAAATTGAATTCAATTGAAATCCTTTCTTATCAATATAGATTTCTTTGAAGGTTGGACGGAAAATCAATTGAACGTAGATTCAAAAAAACTGAAAGCAAATTGATTTCAATTGAAACCCTTTCTTATCAATAGATTTCTTTGAAGTTTTAAAGGAAAATCAATTGAAAGTAGGTTCAAATGAATTGAAAGCAAGTTGGTTTCAATTGAAATGCTTTCTTACCAATATTTTTTTAAAGTTATAAAAGGAAAAGCAATTGAACGTAGATTGATTTCAATTGAATGCCTTTCTTATCATCTTGTCAATAGATTTCTTCAAGGATTAAAGGGAAAATCAATTGAACATAGGTTCCAATGAATTGAAAGTTAAACTGATTTCAATTGAAACCATTTCTCATCAATATTTTTTTGAGAATTGAAGGGGAAATCAATTGAAAGTAGGTTGATGTCAATTGAAATCCTTACTTAAGTTGACTATCCTAAAAATTGTTGAAGGGGGGTCGTCTAAAGTTGTGATTTAATGAGTGCCCGCAAATGGTTGAGGGCACCCCCCACACTAATCAATAGCCAACAATAACTATCTATATATTGTGTATCTATCTTTTTGGTTCTATCTATGTTGTTCTACTGTCAGACGTTTATGGTTCTCATTCAGCCGTCTTCTTTTCCTATCTTCAAGTCAGAAATTGTATTTGAATATGTTTCGTAATTAACTACTATGCCTGTGTATAGTTTCTACTTATCTTATCTGTCTATCGTATCTGTCTATCTTATCTTCCTGCCTATCTCTGTTAATCTATCTATGTATCCATCTGTCTGTCTATCTACTTACCTGTCTATCTATCTGTCTACCTAACTATCTACCTATCATTAGTTTTCTGTTCTTGCGATGTCCTTGCTTATCCAATGCTGGCGTGTCCTGTCCTTTCCCGTCCATCCATCTTTCGCTATACAGATGTAAATATTCATTAATTTCTTTCTTCATATATCAATATATATTACATATGTGTATAAATATATGATGCATGAACGTAGTAGTTCTCTATATGTACCCAGTCCTGTTTTTGTATCATGACGATCTACCCTTTTTTGTTCCAACATGTTTGGCATTATTGTTTGCGCATGTCTGGATTTATCTATCGGGTTTCACGTGTTGTTGTTTCATCTGTCGTTCTTGTCTCAATATGTGATGTTGCTTTTTTCAAAATTATTGAACATATATTGCTATATGCTTTATCTGTATGTCTTCCCCGAAAAATAGTGTGTATCAATCCAACTGTCTGGTTCATCTATCGTGTCTATCTCGTCTATATTCTGTATTCTTGCCTATATTCTGTATCTTGTTTATCTTACATACTTTGGTATCATATTCACTTTATCTATCTTGTCTAGTTCATCTGTCTAATGTAATGGGAAATATGTTGTTAGTTCTTAGTTTTTACTAACCTATCAAACCCTAAGTTTCTTTACATATCTTATCGTTCTTGTATTTCCAAATGCCCTAATCCAATTGACGGGCTTGCGTATCCTATCTATTTTGATGTCTATCTTATGTAACGTATCTATCTTATCTCCCTCTCGTCCCTCTTATCTAGCATGGCTATCTTATCTATCATGGCTATCAAAATGCTCTAGCCTAACTATGCCTAACTAGTCTATTTATCTTACCTATTTGTATGTGTTCTGTGATCCTATCCAATCATCGATCCTTTCCTTTCTTGCCCTAGCCTATCCTATTCTTTACAATCTATCTAATCCAATGAAAGCTAATCTTTCTTTCTCTACATCCATCATCCATCCATCCGTCCGTCCGTCCAACTTCCATCTTTCACTCACGCTGCCAAAGGTCAAAAAACCCAGAAGTTTGTAAAGTCTAAGAACTGCAGAGCCAACCAGTTCAAAGAAGCCAGAAGGTTCGAAAGCCCAAAAGTCGTTCCAATAAAGTCCGAAAAGTGGAAAAGTCGGAACAAGTAAAGAATCCAAAAGTGTGTATATAAATATAAATAAATATAAATATAAAAGTAAATATAAATATACATACATACATACATACATACATATATATATGTACGAGCGTTTGACTCTAATAATCATACAAATGAAAGGTCGAACAGGGCGGTAAACGACTCACAATATAGGCTAGGGGCTAGCAAAGTCGGAAAAGCCGAAAAGTGCTAAAAATCCATAAAGCGCAAACAGTCCGAAAATGTCGCGAAAAACTCCAAAAACCCGAAAGGCTAAAAAATACCGAAAAATCCGAAAAGTTCAAAAATCAGAGGAAAAAAGATGAAAAAGAAAAACAAAAAGACGAAAGTTGGAAGACCCAAAAAGTATCAAAAAGTCGGAAAAACAAATTACTGCATAATCAACATTGGAAAGCGGACGGGTGGAAAGAGTGAAAGCATAGTCAAAACAGTTCGAAAAATCCACAGTTGGAAAACCGAAAAAACGGTTTGATTTTTCAACTTTTTGACACAATCAAAAACGGTACCATCGCCCATTTGGAGCACTCGCTTGATCTTACTAGCTTGGGAAGGTGCGAAACCAAAAAAGTGGGTGTAGATATAAATAGATAGATAAAATGTATATATATGTATATATATATATATATGTGTGTGTGTCGAATTACAGAATAAAGATTATCATTCATATAGCCATGGCATGCCATGGCGATACCAATACCAGTATTCATATCAAATGCACCCCGGCGCTCGCCATGTCATTTAGGCTTGGTGACCACGGAAGGAGTCGCAAAGTGCAAAAGCCGCATTGCGCTGAAAGACGTCAGCTCTGGCAAGACCTGGCCAAACCCACCAAGCTCCGGAGACGATCGGACAAAAACAGATTGTTTCCTTTCCTGCAGCCCGGATGAAATCAGCTCAGAATAATATCTCTTAGTCTATTCAAACTTTCCTTTGCTGTGCTGTTCTTCTTCAATACTCTTTCGAGGCCCAGCGCTAGATAGCCCCGGCGGTGTGTTAGCCTTTCATTGGCTGGCTGACAACCTGTCTTCTGGATTCTTTTGGATTGAGTTGGTGGACCCCCATAGATTCCCCCATTTGTTTCGGCTACTGTAAGCAGGAAGGGCCTAGTGGACAGCATATTTCAAGCTGGGCTGCCCATATGTGCCAATCTGCTGGGCAGGCAATCATGTTTTTAAGATTTGATCGTTGAGCAATGAGCTTATTCCCTAAATTTGATTCTTTGAACGCTGCCTGGACCATCCCATACCAAAATGTCCCGCGATAAAGAATTTGGCCGTGATTTCTGGTCGCGCGCTGATCAAGTCATCGCAAGCCTCCCACCAAAAAATGTACGCTTTGCTCCATCGAACGCGCTCCAGCTTTTCGACAAAACTCGCAACAAAGCAAGCGACGGCCTGGCTGATGTTTCCGCATCAGTTTTCATCCTCATGGAAAACAATTCCCTGGGAGCGAAGAAGCTGTCATGACAAAACGAACGTTTGCCTTGTAAACTGCAAACTGCCAGGTGGCACCTTGAGCAGCAAAAGAGCAAGCAACAAAAGCTCGATGGCGCAAATTAAGGCAATCCGCGGGCTGTGGATCCCATTGTCGCATCCTTCCAAGGGACGCAGCACACAGGTGCACGGGTAGGTTTTTGGTTTCAAGATAATCGAAATGCTATGCGTTTGCGTGAATGAGCCATGAGCAATTTTGAAACCAGCCCTTTCCACATCCACATGCCAAGGGCGAAGGCCTTGTCTAACATCGCCAAACAAAAGTTTACCAGAAGTATGCCCTGGAAACACACTGGAGTTGCCTTGGGTAAGGCCTGACGTTGAAAGCAAAACATGCTGCCTCCACACACGCTCAAATTCCATTGCGTCCTATGAGTGAAGCAAATGCTAGAAAGCACTCGTCCACCAAGAAGCCAGATATCATGTAGTCATTCTGGATGGCTCGGACCTCAATATTTCGGCCCTGACATGACCAAAGAAGGCGAAACAAATCCAAATGATAAGCGGCGTCGGTGACACTACAGCATGCCCCTCGCTCAGCATGGCTGGCTATGCTTGACGAAGCTATGGCCCGGCGAGGCAATCCGAGCCACGTGGTCGTCCACAGGATGAATTCCTTTGGGTGCTTGCTTCGCAACCAACAAAAGAAAACAACAGTAATTAAGCATATTTAACCCCATAGGAGGCAGCGGAGGCAAAAATGCAAAGCTGAACAAAGCAGGCAAGAATGCAAAGTGAACCAAGTGAACGCAAATGTCAGTCTATTTTCCTGGTGGTGGCAATAAAGGGCTGAAACCGAAAGCGAGATTCCCAAAGTATCTTCCTGCTGCTCGTCGGCCAAGTGTGTGGCGTGGACCAAGTACCTCACAAGCATGCTCGGGTCACACCTACGTGCACCTAGCGGTGTAAGGCAAAGCTGTGGCTTTGACAAGGACTGCGTATTCCACTTCTTGCACTTGTATGAAATATGACATTTGACCTTGTATTGATGAAAAGAGTCAGGCCAGGGGCACGAGGTGGTGGTGCTCATGCGGATACCGTGCTATACGTGACATGTGACGTAGTATCGCCCGTCATGTCATGCCTTTACCAAATCTTAGCTCACCTCCCTGGACCTTGCCTTGGAAACTGTTTTTGTCCGCTTTGTCGCTGCCCAACTGTCCCTTCCCGTCAAGCGGGCTTTGCTGATGAGCATTGATTCATGTGAGTGCCAAACGAGCATCTTTAGACCGTGCACCAATGGCTTGTGCTAAATCAAACGGGAGACCCTCCATCGTTGATCACGATGGTCCCAACGTTAGCCATCAACATCATAGCCGCGAGCACTGCCCGTAAGTACCTGCCGAAGGAGACCGTTCCACCCATGCAACAGAATTCAACAGAAGAACAGCGCATGATTCCCAGAATCTACTTTTTGGATGCATGGCTTCGCCTCGGCAATATTTTCAAGAGATGGAGAAGGTCAGAGTGAGGGGGCTGGTCAGGCGAAAGGGCAATATAGAGCATATCCTGTATTAGTGTATGGGAAAATGTGTTCTATTTGCGCGGTTGTGCCTAACATTGCCTAACGTAGGGATTTTTTTGGCGAAAACCGCGCCGCGCCACATAGTACTTAGTACGTGTTTTTCCCCATTGACGTGTGGGGTTTTTGTTTTTAGTTCTGTATCCGCCTTCCTCCGCCTCCCGTCAGGCGCGCCACTTGGTGCCCTGCCAAGGGGTCGGATGTACGCCCTGGTGGCGTCCCTGGATCTCCGCCTCTTTTGCGTGGCAGGGGCGGTAGTTGGTGCTCTGCTAAGGGGTCGGATGTACGCCCTGGCGTCCCTCTGGTGTCCTTGGGTCTCCGCCTCTTTTGCGTGGCAGGCGTGGGACAATGCGCACTGCCAAGGGGTCGGATGTACGCCCTGGCGTCCCTTGGGGCTCCGCCTCTTTGCGTGGCAGGCGTGGGACAATGTGCACT
>Ga0126342_10009176_pt1 | contig 17722 bp, 18 predicted proteins | sample Cyp1metagenome_FD_92528 | JGI IMG/M metagenome (GOLD analysis project Ga0126342, IMG submission 92528) | Coral microbial communities from Lord Howe Island, Old Settlement Bay, Australia - Cyphastrea 1 metagenome | ecosystem: Host-associated > Invertebrates > Cnidaria > Coral ... | reverse complement strand
TATATATATATATATACATATGTACACACATATATACATATATTCACATATATATATATATATGTATACATATACATATAAGCATATATATATATATATAATTATATAATATTATATATATATACGCAGTACCACACCCCCACCGCACCACAAGGGGGACGGGGAACATAGCTCCTGTATATCCATACCCATCCCTACTACTAACTACTACTAACCACTACTAACTACTACTCACTACTACTAACCCCCCCCACCCCCCTACCCACCCACAGGGGGGGCGGGGAACATAGCTCCTGTATATCCATACCCATTCCTACTACTCACTGCTACACCCCCTACCCACCCACAGAGGGGCGGGGAACATAGCTCCTGTATACCCATACCCATTGGGGGGGAGGGGGGGGACCTGGGAGGCTGCATTATATATACGTATATATACATACACATAGATATTCCCTCTGGAAATTCGCCAAATGATACGCCCTGAGAGCCCGCACTTCACCATCCACACCAAAGACATCCTCGGGAAAAATGTCTTGCTCCACTTTGACCTGGCGGTGGCTTAAATATCAAATTTAATGGGATTATAATGGGATTCTGATTGGATTATCACTATGATATAATGTCAAGGTAGGATTAATTAACCCCTCCAGATTAATCAACCACCACTGCCCAAACTTTTTTTGTAATTTAAAAACAGGTGGTCCCCCCAGATTAATAAACACTTTGGCCTACCCCCGATTAAAAAAACACCAGTGCTGAAATCCGTTTTTGTTATCCAAAAGTTTCAAATGGTTTCCTTATGGTTTCCTTATGATATATATTTAAGTTGAAACCGTATGAACACCAGAACCCATCATTGTTGATCATTGAAAATTTGAAAAACAACTATTCCCCAAATGATCGATTTCTAATTAAATTCTTTATAAAAATCATCAGTTTGGATAGCTCCCAAAGGGTACCCCCCCCATGAGCCCATGTCCCCCATTAATGATAATCAGGGTTTGCCCCTGATTAATCAACCACCATGTCCCTAATGTTTTTTCTTTGGATTTGCCCATTCATTCCCAATGTCCCCCATAGCTTTCAGCCAATTGACGTAAGCCATATCCAAATTTTTATGGTTCAGAGGCCGTTTATTTAGGGGGGATACCAGGAAAGACCTTGCAAGGTATACCCTGACCTATAGGGGGGGTTATTAATCCGATGTTGGCATTAACTAGGAATATCATCTATAATGAGATTGTGATGGGATTATTACAATTCTTACTTGGATGATGGAAATTATCAACAATAAAGAACAATAATTATTAATACCCTCCGGTGATCAAACATGGCAATTGAACATCCACGAACTAAATGAAGGCTTAAATGGGAAAATCATCTATAAATGGTGAAATGTCCATTGCCATGTTTGAATACCGGATGGTATAGTGATATATGATTGTGATTCAATGATTCAAAATTATTTTATAATTATATATATATATGTATAAGTGTGTTTTGGGAAACTTGGGGGTCAGGGGTAAGGGAAGCTAGCTTGGCAGGGAGCTCGGCATGAAAACACAATGATGCTGATGCGGATGCTCGCAATACCTTGCTAAAGCAAGAGGGACTTCAGCTAGCTAGCAGAAGCTACCTTTCAATTAAGGTGACTGGTCGAAAGTGGACAGCGATTGCATGACCGTGACCTGCCCAGAGTAAGCAGTGATTTCCACCGTGGGTCATAATCCGTTGGGAACGAAACCAAGGACGGAAACCGTTAAAAAGTCACAAAGAAAATCTGCACAGATCCCTTCTCCGCACCTCATTCATGCCGCCCTCCCATTTCTCGGGCACTTTGAAACTCGGTGTGGACTGAAAAGCCTGTCCCAGGCTTGGCACATCTTGGCACAAAGGTCACAGTGGCGCTTGTTCGCCACCCATCTCTGCTGGAAGTAGTGATTTTTCAAAACGTTTGACACCACCCACCACTTGTGCGGTCTGATTCCACAAATTCAACCTGCGATCCTGGTGAACAAAATTGGAAGAGCAGTCCTCCCCAAAAAAACATCAAACGAAAACACAAACAGAATTGGATGAAGTGAAACTTTGCGGATTTTACCCACCAAACAGAATTGGATTCCACACATTCCCAGCTGGGGAGCGAGCAAAAGGGAAGACTTGATAACCCGATGGGCCGGGATATCCGTCTTCAGGCACCTCCGAGACACCGTGAATGCGAGAGGTGCATGGGCCAAACAGATGCATTTTTGCGGGCCTCTGAAAAGAACAGCACTGAAAGTTCATCGATTTCAGCACTGTATGTTGGTCAACGATATTGAGGGATCTCATTTTGACCTGTACAGCCAAATGACCCAAATGGCAAGTTCGCGCTTCCAAGAACAGTTTGAGAAACTTGTATGTTCTGGACTCTACCAACATCTACCAACTGGCAATTCCACATAGCTATTGAAAATCCCAATTTTTAGACATTTTAAGGAGATATCTCACATCCTCAAATTAGCGAAAGAATATCTTGTTAGTGTGTGAAGTTCTGCGGTGCCTGCAGAGGGCTTTCAGTCACATCTCTAAAATCAAGCCATCACAATTTGGGGGCATCCTGTGGCTTGAGTCAAGTACGATATAACTACATTATATATAGCAATATACTCATCCTGGAGTAAGGAGAATGTGGAAATTTTGATACAATATGAGTTGCCCCTGTATTTCACATATATATATATATTATATATTCAGATGATGTACCTTCTGGCAATCAAACGTTCCAATGGAAAATCCCTGAAAATCCCTCATTTCGTTCGATGATTTTGCAGCTAGAAACTCCCAGCCGTTGAGCTGATTACCCAGCCGGGTCACCATGAAATATCCTACTTGTGGGTGCAGGTCCAGCTATAATTGAGTATATATACACTAGTATACGTATAATTACGTGTATATATATATGTATGTATGTATGTATGTATGTATGTATGTATGTATGTATGTATATATATGTGTGTATTATCCTAAAAATATGTACATACAGTATTTATATTGTATATTAACCAGACTTGCAGGGGTTATACCCCAACTTACGGAGATTATACATCCCGCGGCCCGGTGCCGACCATCTTAGTCCATTGCTCACCAAGCTTTTTGCCCGGTTCTAGCTCCACCTGCTCTGTGCCGGAGAATGGAAAACAAATGCCGAGAATGATGATGAACATCTTGATAAACCAGGTGATAGATGTATACATTTACATATCGATTTTTGGACAAACCAAAATTTCGAAGTCCATGTTTCAATCTGTTGTTGGATTGCTATGGAAGATCAGCTAGGGAAAGTGACCTGCAAAAAGTGCTGACATGTCACATGTCACCTCCAAAAACCGGGATATACATAACATATATGTAATATTATGTAATTATATAGATAATTATACAACATGTAAACAACGACTCTTGGTGATCGGGAATTTTAGTATGTAGAATGCTGGTTGATTCGTGTCATATACGCAATCGACTGCGATGGCCAAACAAACCAAAACATGTTTCATCAAAACATTGTCCCTGCCAGTTCAATGTCTACACATCTGTTTTAAAGTCAAATCTAACAACCCAAGGCGAATGAGCAGGATTGAAAACATCAGCATCAACCCCTAAGAGTCTGTTTGAACAGGAAAGCAAGGAATCCAATACATCTAGATTTTGAATGATTTTGACTCCCAGAGAAGCCACGGATTTTCCGCCGGAAGTGGAAAGCTGTTTCTCGTCCCAAAAGCCGAAAGCAGATCCCAGAGATGGAACTGCTGAGTTTCGGCACCGTAGAAATGGCTCAACCTATGGATCTACTGGGTTTGGTTGGCCATTTCGCTTGTTACACGCACTTATTGTGGTGAAGCCACTCATACAGAGCCAAACCAGACCTCATCGGTGGCGACCAAGTGAAACCCCCGGTACGGTGGAGCCCCTCCACGCCTCAGAAAACGGCGCAACCGTTTCTGGAGGAAATCACCAGAGAATGAGGAAAAAAACAGCTGGTTGCTGGTTTAAAGTTTCAACCTCCTTGAAAAAAATAAATGTCCATGGAGATTATCATCATGGAATGGAGATAATGGAGAATAAAACGATACAGTATCTTAAAATATGTTAAACATGTTCAAACCACCAAGCAGACTAACTTTGAGGAGAGGTGTTTTTTGGTACCACCTCTCCGGTGCACTTGCACAGATACGTGCTAATCTGTAAAATGTTCACAAATGCTGCCTACATGATATTCACTTGAACGGAAAAAACAATTTTATCTTTTGGAACAAATTTTCGTATCACATGTAATTGAAGTGAATGAAACCATAGCGCCAACACATTTTTTTCACGCATGCAAACGCGAGACGCGTGAGAAGAGTTGATCTATTGTCTAATTCCGAAGAGTTGGACATACAAAGAACTATCACCTGTGTTACGTGGTGTTTTTCTGTTGTCTTGGTATATGATATAGTATTATAGTATCAAACCCTTATAAATGACCATAGGTGCCCATCGGTGACCATCGGTGACCCAGAACCATTGGTTTCCCAAGCGATGTCCTACGAGACACGTACGGATTTGTCAGAAAACTTTAAAGGGAAATCCAGGTGTTTGATCCGAACATTTTCCCTGCTAAAATTGTTTGGTTCGGGATTAATAAATCCAGAGTTTTCAGACAACTCATACCAACTTTGCTAGAAATCGTTTCTTGGAAATCCTCAAACAGTGTCACCAGCACAGCTGGTCCAATCTCCCAGCATTTGAGCAGACCACCCCTGGTATACGTGACGTCTCACCTAGCAGGAATGGAACGACTGGAGGTGGTACAGCATATTTTTGAGAAATTGGTTTGAGGGTCCCCAATTTTGGACATATTCAGACGGATCTAGGCTACATTGGAATCACCATCGACATTGAACACAAACACTAACAAAGATTACCCTCTGGTAATTTAACATAGCTATGGAAAATCACCATTTTCAATGGGTAAATCCACTATTTCTATGGCCATTTTCAATAGCTAAAAAAATATCATTCAGTATCATTTCTCACCAGACTGGTTCTCAAATCTTCTCCAACCAGTGGTTTGGTTTTGGAATCGTCAAATTTGTAGAGCTGACGCATGTTTTTCAGCAACCCCAACGAAGAGATCGTTTTGATTTTGTTGAAGTGAGGCATCCCGTGGTAGGCACATCCCATGTCAAATCATTTCAAATCCATGTAAGTGGTGTTTTGAAGATGTCGCTTCATAATATGTAGGTTTTTTCAAATAATTATATAACCTTTAAATTTAGATTTACATTTATATTTACATGTATGTTCATATTAATATTTCTATTTAAATTAAAGTTTACAGGCAAATATATATTATATATAGTTATAATATGTTATAATATATATATACACCCTCAGGACGCTTGGTCGCGGTCGCTTGAAAACGCTGTCTCTTTCTGTTTCTGATGAGGGCTGGGGAGGAGGGCTTCGGGGGGGTGGTGGGCTACAACGTTCCGATATTCTACGTTTTCAGGTTGGGGGTTCTACGTTTTGAAGGTGGGGTTGCTGCGTTTTCAGGGTGGGGTTACTACATTTGCGGTTTTCTGATGCTACGTGGATGCTATGTTTTCAGGGTGGAAGGAGGTGTTGTAACCACGATACGTCCCCACCGCTCTCCACTGCTCAAGGCGATTTTCAATGTTCTCTATGCACACGCAAACCAAAGCTGCAAATGTACAGGTGCTGGCAGCAGCGCTGCACAGAAAACCTGGACTCGAAACAGTCCTGGAAGCACTGTTCCAAAGGCACTCTGCAAACGAGCCCTGCAGATTGCTAGGAAACAAAGAAGCTTCAGTGGCTGCAATGAAGACAAGAAACTGCATTCCAGGCTACGGCGAACCAGGCGTCCTGCGCGTATGTGTATATACTATATTATATTATATTATATTATGTTATGCTATGTTATATTATATTGCATTACATGATATTATATTATATCATACTATAATATATATATATATATGTATTGTATTGTATTGTATTGTATTGTATTGTATATCATATTATATTATATTATATTATATTATATCAGATTAGATTATATTGAATTATAGTATGTTATGTTATGTTGTTATGTTATGTTATGTTATGTTATATTGTCATATATGATGTTTTATATGTATAATATATATATATATATATATGTGCGTGTGTGTGTATATATTAAAGTGTATACAGGAATTCCCATTTGTTCCCGCTTAAACCATCGCATTTCCGGGGTCACACTCGTCATTTTTCACGACATCGCCGACCAAAGGCCGCTCCGCCTTGATGGAATTCATCACCACTGCAGTCAAATCAGAGCTGGCATCGAGCTTGGCAGATGCAATCCTCAGTCTGAAGAGGTTGGATCATTAACAATGGTGATAATGGGTACTATGGTTACAATGGCTATAATGTTTATAATAGTTATAAGTTATAAAGTTATAATGGTTTTAATTATAATGCTTATAACGGTTATAATGTTTATTGACAATTATAATTACTGGATCTTATATAATAATGGATCTTATACAATGGATATTACATGATGGATATTTTTCTCAATATGAATTGATGACTGTAATCCCATCTCCCAAACACCAGGCTCAATGTGGGTATAACGATGGGGAGGGGGATAGGATGGATAGGATGAAGGATTTTCTTGTCAGTGCGCCAGCGAAGAATGGGAAACTCAGGTGGGCTCATCGCCCAAGAACTGTTTCCTTTGGCTGGTTGTCAACAATGTGTACCCTCTGGTAATTTAACATAACTATTGAAAATTACCATTTTCAATGGGTAAATCCACTATTAATGGTCATTTTCAATAGCTACGTTAAATTACCAGAGGGTAAATTGTGTAAATCTCCATACGCACAGACCTGGTCATGGATATCCGAACTCAGATCAACTGACCCCGGTTGGGTAATTGGGGGGGAATTGTGCCCTGAAAACGTGATTTCGTCTGCAATGAAACTTTGGAACCCTCCCCAAATCGTCACCATTAATCCAAGGTAGGCATTTTTCGTATTAAACATGCTGGTAAGGTCTCATCGCACCGCATAACTTCTATCTATTGATGATTAATAGGTCCAAGTTTTGTTATTCCTAATCATTATCATCAATTATCTATAATATATAACTGTGGTGATAATAGATATCATATGATTGGATTAATATCTATCATCAATAATCTATAATCATCAATTATCTATAATCAGTAATAACTATAACCATCTATAATCACTAATATGATAATGATTATTTATAGATTACTAATATTGATGGTTACTATAATAATTACTATAGGTGATATCTAGTAATCACCCATATATAACCATCAATATATTTGGTGATAATATATTACTAATCAATATATATATATATACTAATCTTAATAAATATAGATTACTATTATATTATCTATCACTAATAAGCCATCTATATTTGGTGATAGAAATCACTAAGGCCTCCACGAGGTCATCTCATCCAAGACCTGGAAATTTCTGTGGGACCGGTGGGACCCGATCTGAAAAGCACAAAGTTCTTGGCTTTGAAACATAGGGATACATTAATAATATATACATTATAGTAATCCATGACTAGATCATCTATATATATACATATATATGTAGAGTAATAAAAAACGAATTAACATCTTGATACATATTGATCTATTATAGAAATTTGATGATGCGGAACTGTTTAGAAGCACCGGCCTGACAGTCTAGACAATCGCAAGAAGTAGACGATAAACTGCGGGAAAAATATTGTCCACAACACAACAGTCTACAGTGCCCAATGCGCGCCAGAAATCTCCAAAAGAGATGAAAATTGATCGTTAAACTCCCCAAATTTCACATGGACCCGGTACTTTTTTGTGCCATATCAAAGTTCAATGTGCAGAAAACAATCTTCAAAACCCAACGTCTGGGGGTTGCTCAATGAGGATAAGTGACCCCAGCCACGAGAAGACACGTAGCCAAAACTGGCATTCTATCTATTGCCCCAAATAATGCCTTGCTACGTTTGATAGAAACAATATGCCCCAATGTTTTTCCAATGATAGAATGATAGAATGATTATGGAAAAACATTGAAAGTCCATTGATACCCTATCTAAAAGTAACTACGGCCCGTTACAATAGAATTGCAAACCAAATTGGGGACTATTGGTACCCATCATAATCCCATTTATCTTGGCAAACGCCCCATTTCGCATCACAAAACCATTATATACAATCATAAACCCAGTCATGACTAATCATCATTGCAATTACCCCATGATCATTACCATCATAGTGATATCCATCATTACCTCCCGGAACCACTACCAATATCCCATATAATATATATATATAATATATATATATATATATATATCCATCCTGAAAGCCATTGTAACAGTATATATATCATATGTATACATATATATATATATATATCACGCCTATTCTACAATGTCTGCAACTGCAAAAAAAAAGAAAAAAGAAAACAGTGTCGCAATAACCTTATATGTTTAAAACATGATGCAGTATATCCCATGTATAATATATATATATATATATACATACAGTATTTATACCCCATATAAGTATGTATATACGTTATATATACATAGTATGTATTTATTTTGCTCCGCCTTTTTGAGATATCTCGCGACGAGCATGCAAATACATACTCTACATATGTATATATATATATACATATGTCTATGTGTATATATATATATATATGTATATATATGAGGGTATACATAAAGATAGTGGACATCCTACAATGTAGGTGTATCTATACAATATATACCATATATGTCCTCTATATGTTTCCTCCCTGCACACCTCGCCGCCACAGGCGATCTTCGTCTTGGCCACAGGCAAATCCAGCAGCGCTGCGGCGCGTTTCGCCAGCTCCGCCACGGCGCTGGAGCCCTGGAAACAAATGTGAAAATTACCCTCTGGTAAACTAACATAACTATAGAAAATCACCATTTTTTATGGGTAAATCCACTATCCATTTTCAATAGCTATGTTAAATTACCAGAGGGTATGAAATTGTGAAAATATGTATGTAATGAAATATATGAGCATTATTACTATGTAATGTATATTTATATTGATGAAATATATGAGCATTTATATTAATTATGTATGTAATGTACTACAATAATCCACATAAAGCACCTTGGAAAGGTGAAATCCGTATTGAAATGCAATACAACATATCTATATAGACATGTGTGTGGTGGCGTGTCTGTGTGTGTGTGACATGTGTATATGTATATGTATATACGAGTACATATATACACAAAAATATTTCAGATGACATTGAAATATGAAGTGTTTCTTCTTGAAATGATGCCATTGATTGCCAGTGTATGGTTTTCTTTCCAACGGGATAATGTCTGATTTTATATATGATGGTGTGAGATAATGGATGGTGTATGACGAATGACCTGATGCTTATGGTGACACCCAAAAGTTGGTCGATTCACGGCGGCATCTCCATTCACGTGGCGCCTCAACGTTCAAGGTGGTTTCTCCTCCGTTGAGCGACTTGACCTCGGGGTCTCAGTCACCTCTACAAAGATGTTGGGATGATCATGTAATTAAGCAAGTGTAGTTGGAATGATACTCTGTTGATATATACATAGAATTACACGCATACAGATTGATAGCATACATAGATATAATTATATATATAATTATATATATAATTATATATATACAGTATACATACATACAATCATGCAACGAAGAACACTACAACAGATTGTGATGGTATAGCTGCTTTTTTAATGACCGATCATAGTTGGGCTTCGAGGACCAACAAAAATAGGAATAGAACTACTGTGGCAAGACTAAAGAGACCTTGATGAAAAAATCACCACGAATTTGGATGAAGCAAAAAAAACTGGTCATGGACATACCATGTTTGGCCAATCAGCATAAGTGTACTTCAAAGCCCACTTCAAAGCCCAAGTTAGGGGTAAGCAGTTCGCTATTTGTTGACCAGCACCTGGTTCATCACCGAGTTGCTGTGAGTTCCGTCAACCTAAGTGCGGCCATGGACTGCGGCTGGGGGTGGAAAATCCAAAGGACAGACAAGGATAGAGACCGCGACTGCGAATCTGGATACAACAGCCCCCAAAAGAGATAGAAAATCAAAATCCTCCTGAAATAGAATGTGATAAAGTTGTACATGTCTATCTTTTTGGGGTTGCAATGGGTTGCAATATCTTCCTCTTATATATATACAATTCGATACATATATGTATATATATATATACCAACCATGCTTTTACGATGATGGAAATGTGCTGAGGTCGTGTGATGTCGTTGAGGTCGCTACTCGGCCGGTTGCTCTGTTGCTTTGCCATTCGATACTTGAGACTTCTTCACTGTGTCCTGGGGCAAATCGATGGCGCTGGCAGACTGCTGGCAGTGGGGGAAGCCAGAAATCCATAAAAAAATGTTGATGGATTGGCTGATGGCTGGAGGAACTGAGACACTATTGACACTATCACATGATTCTACGATAGATCTCTCATCTCCAGAAGATCATCATCTGATCTGCAGAGTCCTGCAGGATCTGGGCAAACCAACTGGAGAAATCCTCCTCCTTCAGTCCAGCTTCCTTTCCTCCAAACACAAGAATTTTCAGCCGTGTGTCCTCTGTTTTCTGGTGTAAATGTGATTAAATTTGGGGATGCAGCCTCCAAAAGCAGAGATGACCACCATGAAAATCACGAGTCCACAACTTGTGCGACTTCAAATTCTCCCCGAATTTCCCTTGCCCCAACAAGAGTAGACCACTTTCGAGATATTTGTGTACCTACCATTACCTACCTACATCTGTACCTTCTGCGAAGCCTCCGGAGTAGGGCTTCATGGACTCTTCGATGTCCTGACACTGGGAAACCAGCAGTAGGGCTCTCCAGCCTGTTTCTGTGACTTGGTCAGATCGGAGCTGATTGGGACCCTTGGCTTACCACTAGAGGACACATTGGTTCAATCTTCATTTGCGGGTTAGGATTCCCAGGTTTTCCCATGAAATGTAGGGTTAAAAACTAAAAAACATACAGTAAATCAATCCATATCATCAAATGTTGATTGAACTCCCATTGCTCAAATTCCCCCACTTTCCATCATGCCGGAGCCTTATCTGTGAGATCAATGCCCAGGCCTGCGAGCGATCTAAATCCGCTCAGACTGCTTACCCCAAACTGTGGCTTCGTAACTCCCACGATGGAGTTGGAGTGGTCCTTGATTTTGGCCACACAGATCTTTGGATCTTGTTGTTAGGGCCAGCCCATGTAGTTGCCAATCAGGGGCCCAAACAATTCAATGGCTTCCCACTAAGATCATATAGTCAGATGGCAGATTTGGAGTCTATCGGCGTCCGAGAATACCACCTAGAGATACCTAAAGTATCTTAAAGATTCTTAAAGTATGGGTTTGTGACTTTGTGAAAATAGGGTTACCGGGTAACCCAAATCCACTGATTTAGTGTCCTCTTCTACCCCATGACTTTCCACCGGTTAAAAAGGCAGCCGAGCAGTAATCCATGTGCAGCCGAGCCTGAATGCAAGTCCTGGCACAAAGTCACAATCTCCTCCGACCTCGACATGGCTTGGGGTGGCCACCATCCACCTGGACAGATCAGCGGTTTCACCCGAGCTTTCGACTCCAAGAAAGCGTCCTTGTTGCTGTCGTACTTGCGAAAGTACTTCCTGATGTGGTGGGATATCTTGGGATATTTTGGGATCAATGATGATCACTGATGATCACTGGAATTTCAAACAACACAGCGGCGTCAGCGCCATTCCACCTATAAACTATCCCATTTGAGACCCCAAATAGAACAAATCAAAGTGCTAACAGTTAACCCGTGGTTTCTGGGGACGGTAGTTGTTCGGGGGCAGGGAAGGGATGACAAAGACATCAAAAACACCAAGCCTGAATGGTATGTGTCCGGCCGATACCAGTATTTGCAGCTGCTGAGTATTGCACTTGCACATGTCTGACAGAAGCTTGTCAGAGTTTAGAAGTGCTGCAGCATACCTGAACTGGTCGGTGGTTTCTTGCCCAGTACACTGGTGCATATTCCATTGGCGCTGTGGGTGACATGGTGTACATTCACAAATATGAACAAGCACTTATTCAACGCCAAGCAGCTCGGCAGTAATGGGTTGCGGCCTGGGTGTCATGTTTGTCGTTTTTGGAAGGTCTGCAAAAGACTCTTCCATCCCTTGACATTGACCTGGGATCTTTCTGGGGGACGAAACCCCAAGTGATGCATCCTGAGTCATCCTGAGGAAGCGGCCCCTTACTTCCAGCTTTCACGGGTTTTTCCTGCATGAATGCCAATCCTACTCAGCCACAACCATGCCACAATTCCGAATTGACAAGTCCCCTAATCTTAGTAGGGCAATAGTAAACAATCCCCCAATTTAGCATAAATGGGTGGTATAAACCATCAAAAACATGGATGGTTTACTGTTGTTTTGCTAATATTAGTTCGGTTTGTTCCATTTCTGACTGCCCTGTTTGCCGTCATCAAAGTGCCGAGCAAACACTCTGGGCCTCGACTGGCTTTGTCACAGGTTTCCCGTCCTGATCCACACCTCTGCAGAGTTGCAGAACAAATGCTGGAAGGATGTGGAAGTTTGGGATTGCTGAAACAAATATACCCTGAACGTATATATATATATACATATATACATATTTTATGTTTGGGATTGCGGAAAAGTATGTGGGATTGCTGAAAAGTCAAAACTTTCAGAAGTAATCTGGTACACCCAAAATCCCACAGACCTTCAAAAATTGGGATTGCTTATACAATCTTCTGGCAGGGGATAGATTTTGGCGGGGTTAACCATATCACGAGAGATTGTGTGATTCTGTTCAAACATGCCATTCCAAAAAAATGGACAATGCGTTGCAACTCATTCCTGGTTGGTGGTTTCAACCCCCCTGAAAAATATTAGTCAGATTGGATCATCATCCCAACTATTGGGGAAAATAAAAAAATGTTCCAAACCACCAACCAGATTCTAATTATTTGGGATCCATTCAAACACTCAAATTGCTCCCCTTGACACAGTTTGTTTTTCTCCAGGAGATTCTGTAACTTGGTTACCCCCAACTGAAAAACCGATTCTCATCATTTGCCCAAAACGGCCCATAGGTGTTTATATACCCTCTGGTAATTTAACGTAGCTATTGAAAATGGCCATTTATAGTGGATTTTCCCATTAAAAATGGTGTTTTTCAATAGCTATGTTAAATTACCAGAGGGTAATTCATATATGGAGGTTTCATAAGTCATGGGGGTACTCCAATTCATCCAGTCGTCATGATTCGACCATGGCTATTCGTATTGAAACAACCATGGGGACGACTGGGGATCCAGCACTTTCGGAAACTTCGAAAAAAAATGGTGATGTTCCCTTATAATTATATGTTTATCTAACATGTGTTTTGGGGATTTGTATGGGATTTATCATCATATGGTAGTGTGTCAAAACCTTGTACCCCTGTAGTTCACATCAAAATAGCTGGTAGTTCTGGATGTTCATCCCCCTAAAAATGGTATTAATAGGTATTGACCCATACCCATATCATTGTTTTTTGTTCGTGTTTTTCCCCTATGAAAATGGCCTCAATTTCCTTGGCTTTCAGACCTAAGCGTTCCTGCTGTTCGGGCGTATAGACCTCAGCCAATGGCGATTTTTTGGTCACATGGTATACATGGGATATATATATATATATATATGCTAAATAACATTAATGTATATATGTATCCCATTTAGTATATATATATATATATATTAATACACCAAGTATATAACATGTTCTATATCTAAGATGTATTAATATGTATTAATATTATATAATATATACGTGGTCATGCTGATTCATAGAACATATGATAACATGATGTATTTAAAAATAGTGAGATCCTGGGAATACAATTGAATATATACACACGAATCAAACATCAACTAGATATATCTAGTATTCTCATCCATCGCACAATGGGAATCCTGTAATGAGTGTATGGTTCCTGTCAACAGAATTTGGGGGTAACCACAAGGCAACTCGCTACTACTTGTTTTCCTCAGTTGGGACAAACGCATCAGCCTCGAGCCAGGCGGTGCAGTTGATTGGTGCTAGCTCAAGTGTGGTCCGTTCAAAGTTCCCTATCAATAAATTGATGACCATCCCCCAACATGAAAAGTTACTCATGTTTTGACCATGGCATATAGGGCTTTGACTTGAATATCTTAAAATAGGGTACCTAGAAATCTGATGATTAACTTGCCATTTTGGGGCTATACCCCTATTTGCAGACAGACCCATGTAGGATTGCATGTCAACAATCGTATTATGCTGATCGTTATGTGTTGCTACAACGAGATTGTCCCAGTTGTGAAACCTGTTTCCCTTCAAGGGCCGGCACGGCCCACTGGGCGCCCCGCTAAGGCTTTCCAGCCGCCCATGTCTTTGGTACCCGCAGGCCTCTCCATTTCGCCTCTGGTCCAGGCAGGGCCGGCCAGCCCTATTCTTCCAGGATTTCCAGGTCTTCCAGCCTCAGTTGGACCCTATGGCCCTATGGGTTTCTTGCCTGGTGGACCCAGTTTCAAGATTTTCCCCCAGAAGTGTTTGAAGTGTTGCTTTCCTACAGCACTTCTAACCCCTCCGCCATGGGAGCTAGGGAAGCCACTGGCGCAGCGGGCATCGGCCTGGAATGTTGGGGAGAAACTCCTGAGGCTCCACCTTTGGGGTGATCATCATTTCCCCAAAAATGCTGGGCCTCAAAATCTGAAGCAAAACTCCGGAACTTTCTGAGTCAGACTCCATGGTATGGCATCATGGGATCAGAAAATGCCAGGATGGACTATATAAAATATAGACTTAAATAGTATCTGAAAGCACCCGAAAACCAACGTAACTGGGGCGGAGGGCGCTGGACTGCTGGCTTTGGCTGCCACAGGCACTTCCTTGCCAAGATTTTGGGATGCCGATAATCATGTGGCAAGGTCAATGCCATAAACCTACCATTGGGGGATGCTATTTGCCATCCAGTTATGGCATATGGTAATATTATAGGGATTGTTTCTTGTTGGCTTTACCACATTGACAGTTTTGTTGGCTGCAATCAGCTATCCCCTAGATGTCCCATCAAAAATCCAAATATATCCAAATTAAATTAAATAATTATATATTATATACTTAAATCATAAATATATGTGAAAATGTGTGGTTTCCGGTCTTAAGTATTGCGAGGTAAACCCGATTCAGCCAACTATAGGGGGTGCCCCTGTATGAGATCCGCAGAGTCCGAAGGAACCGAGTTCAATCCTGGGAATGGGTCAAGAATCCGACCGCAAAGGGCCCACAAAATCGGTGATGTTTGGTATTAAACCATATTGAACAATTCATTTTGGGAGTTGAATGATTTGACTTCTCCTGCTACTCTTTTTTTAGGGGGTATTAAACCATCCGCAATAATCTTGACACCCATGTGGACCTGAATGACGAGCTGACGACATGTGTCGTGGACTGTGCCTCCGCTGTCTTTGCCGCTGGGTTTCCATTTGCATCCACGCCTGTGCAGTGGTGCACCAAACTGGACTTGCAGTGACTTAAACTCTAATCATTGCTGGTCCCACATTTATATACCAGTTATTGCTAGTTGAACTGGTTAAACCCTTCTTTCAAGTCAAAAAAACTGTCTGCGCCTAGCCGTTCTTGCTGCTCTGGCGTGTACACCTCAGCACCAGGAACCACTGTGGTTCCCTTTCAAGCCCGCAGTATGCTGAACCCAGTGTCATGGGTCAGGGTCAAAATCATGGTAGCCCGATATAGGAACTGTGCAGGATCTCCACTGACTGGGGTGTTTGGTTTTGACTCAGACCCATATCGGGGGTGTCTGAAACTTGGGTACCTCATTCCATCCGCTCGTCTTTCCCAAAAAATCATCCCCTCCTGGGCGTCGCACGAGGGTTTTGTAGGTCCCCATGTCTTGGGTGCCCGCAGGCCTCTCCATTTCACCTCTGGTCCATGCTGGACCCACCAAACCTATCCTGCTTGCAGCAGGCACTGGCCTCGGAAGGGATGAGAGTTTCCCCAAAAATGGTGGCTCCGGATCCAAATCATTGGGGGAACCCCCAAATAAAGAGTCATAATAATAATAAAAAAACACCACGAAGTCTGATTCCTGGGGTCCTAGATTCTGACCCCACCAAAGTTCTTGGCTCCAAAAAGTCGCATCTGATCTTCGGGAGTTTTCATTTGCGGTGGTGAGGACTTGAAAAAACAATCATGTAATCGTTAGTTCCAATCCTAAAACGATCTAATTTTTGGTGATGGCACCCCCATTTTAGGACACCTCCAAATATAACCTGAAGCAAAATGGTAAACTGAGGTATGATTTACTCCTTAATCTGGTAATCAAACATGGGACTGTAAAATTTCCCAGACACATGCGTCTTGTTTCTTTATTTTTCCACCAGGGGGACGGGCAAAGTGAAACCCCAATTAACTACATAAAAGTACATGTGTCAAAATAAACAAATTATGAACCATTGACATTTTATGGCTCTGTCTGAAAAGAGTACCCATTTTTTGTTTTTTTCCATGTTCAATGGCCGTTTTGGTAGACTGGTAGATCCACCACTTTTGGACAAACCCAAAATATACCCCTGTGATTGTTGATCAATACCTCCATGACTGATGGTGTCAATTAATGTCCCCTTTGTTCATTGCTGAATCCCCATGTTTGATCGGTAATCTAAATCTCAACATGGGCACGGCCATTAATATCATCAAATTGCTGGTTTTTTCCCATGTTTTCCCTGATTAATATGGTCAAGTCCCCAAATTGGATGGAAAAATTACCGTCAAGCGTAAACCCTACTTGGATTTGCCTAAGGGGCACAAAAAAAAGAAAAAAAATAGTCAGTCCCTATAATTAGATTCCCCAAATGGATCCAAATGGTGGATGTCCCATTAGAAAAATAAACAAATCCTCTTCTACAAGGTTACAAGGACCAGCTCTTCCAGCTCGCGAACCTCGCTGGCGCAGTGCTGCTGGCCGCACTGACCTGACTTTGCTGATTTTTTTTTAAAGAATGGCTTGGTTTAGAGGACATTTTTAACCGGAAATTCTGTTTTTTAATCACTTTTGACTTTTGACAATCAAATATAGGGGGTCCTGGAAATTCTGCCACCAATTCTGGGATTTTAACATGAAACGCACCAGAACACCCTCAGATGTTTTTTCTTTTGTACTATTGTTTATACGATTGTTGGTTTCGCCGAAAAAAGTGAGCAACAAAGGACCCAAAGGATCCGCAACGTCTGTGTTAACTTCGGCATGCAACATCCAATATGCAAATGTTGCATGATCTTTGAGCATGAACCCATCTTTGAAATATACACATAGCATACGTGTATATATCTAGGTAGCTAGGTAGCTAGGTAGCTAGGTATGTAGGTACGTACGTACGTACGTGTGTGTGTGTGTGCATGTGTGTATGTATGTATACATACATATATATATATACATTGAGGGTTCAAGCAGCTGTAGACCCAAATCTCCCCCGCAGGCGGTTTCACAAACCTAACCCAAGCCATGCCTTTCTCTACCCCATGCAGGCTGTTACTCCAAATGAT
>Ga0126342_10009175_pt1 | contig 17723 bp, 12 predicted proteins | sample Cyp1metagenome_FD_92528 | JGI IMG/M metagenome (GOLD analysis project Ga0126342, IMG submission 92528) | Coral microbial communities from Lord Howe Island, Old Settlement Bay, Australia - Cyphastrea 1 metagenome | ecosystem: Host-associated > Invertebrates > Cnidaria > Coral ... | reverse complement strand
TATACACGCGTTATATATATAATATATATATATATATATATATATATATATATATATATATATATATATATATATATATATATTTATATACATGTATATTATATATATAACGCGTGTATAAATATATTATATACACAATTAGTTACATGCATACATACATATATATTATGTAAAACCATAGTGGTATACAACTAAGTTATTCTACAAACATGTTGTATTATAAATTATTTTCTAACCGTATTGTATATTATATTATATATATATATATACACAGGGGTTCTATCCCACCCTGTGAAAAGTATTACATGCAAAACCCCCAACCGCACCCACAAGTGAGGGGCAGTGAACATGGAACGTTCCAAACCGTTGAGGACATGTGAATTTAACGAATAAATCCAGTAAACTTGGATAAGACTAACCTTGCTATACCGATCTATGCGGAGAATGGGATATGATTTATACGATGGGGATACATAATCAAAACATTATATGAAATGTTGATACATTATCATAAAACATTATGCGATTCATATGGATACATATATATATATATGTGGGTTTGACCAGAAATGATTCTATAAACCCATAATCAAAACATTATATGGTGATATATGGTGTATTTCCTTCATTATATGGATTATATATCTGATCTAACCTTATCTTTGGCCAGAAATGGTGTATTTCGATCAAGTTATAGCTATCAAACCATGGGGAAACTGAACCGGGTGGATTTGATGCCCGCGTTTTGTCAGAAAGTTTGGAGCTGACAGCAGGGATGTTAGTCCTTCCCCAAATTCGTATGAATATACAGTATATAAGCAGTGTGTATGTATATATATATATATTATGATATGTAAATATAGAAAATGAACGTGTTTTTTTCCCCCAAAATGTGGAAAATGTGGAAATGTATTGGATCTGTTCATGTTGAGGGTATATGTTTTTCCTATTGGGGATGGGAAATGGCCAAAATTGACATTGCACTTTCCCAGCGAAGCTCGATGAATTCCGATCCAAGGTGCTCCCAACTGCCTCAGTGGAAGAGAGCGATAGCGGTGCGTCTCGGCCCCCCTTCAGATTGCATTTCAGAGCTGTGACTGCAGAAACCACATCTTGGATGATCTTCGAATCATCCCACTTTTCAAGATGAACATATCTTATCTTGTAAAATGTTGCACATATATAGTTGCAGTCAGTACAAAGTGGTTCCCCAGAGTTAGCTAGTTTAAAAGAAACGTAACTAGGGGAGCACCACCTTGTATCCGTGGGGGACCCACTTTGTAGAGTTTGACACTTTCCCAGCAGCATGACTAGTCACTGTCCCGAGTTTTCGCGGGACTTAATTAAATTACCAAGCTCTTTTCAATTACCACAGGAAACCAAAGGGTAATTACTATCAATCATTATTTCCATACACAGCAATACAATCATGATCATGATGACTGTCGGACGATCTATCGGTGCCTTGATATAATATTTTTCCACTATGAATGTATCAGCACTAACCCTTCACAAAAATGATAACCTAAAAAAATGCTACCCAACATCCACTGGTTTCATCATGTTCCATATGTTAAAACAAAAACAACCATTGGGGAGTATACCCCATTTCAGACACACCCCAAAATAACATCGTGTTGGTAATATATCCCATTCTATCCACATGATTGTATGGTTTTATTTTTGTTCGTTGATTTCCTATGAAAAAGAAAAACACATCGTTTTCCCATAGTTTCCCATATTGTCCCATCGTTATAGTTGTCTCAAGAGACATGGCTTTCCCAAGTTTCCAGTGGGGAGAACATAGGAAACTATAGTTGGTACATATGGTACATGGGAAATAGACAACTATTGTTATAGTTTTTTTGGGTAACTTTACCCCACCTTTGGCCATGACCTATCCGCTATCCCTCTCCAGGTGGCTGTTTCTGCTGCGTGGGTGGCATTCCCTCCTAGGCGGGACGCGTTGACGCGGGACGCGAGAAGATCCGTGGGGCCAGCGTTGTAAGTTCGGAAAAAAAAACCATCCAACTGTAGATATCCCCGGTGAAACATGGTTTGAAAAACCTGCACAAAATACACAGAATAGATTGGAGTTTTGATTATCTGTAAATTTGTTGCTATGGGAAAGTCATCTGTAAACTATGGTTGTTTGTTTTTCTTTCCAGCAAGTTGTGCTTGATTACTAGAGGGTATCCTGAAATCATCATTTGGGAATGTGTAACATGGAATGGAACCACAACGTCCCCCAACCTGTTCACCCCAAAATAGCTGTGATTTATCCATGCGCATCCACAAGTATGGTATCAGTGCTTATGTTTATGCATGTGTTTTGTTTTTTTTTATGTATTTGATTTATTCATTTACTTATTTATTTTGTTATCTGTTAAATAATATTGGTTCCTATAGTTGTATATTTCAATATTTATTTGTGTATTTATGTATACAAGGATGTATTTATTTGTGTATATTAATGTATATATATATATATATATATATACATATATATATATGTATATATATATGTATATATATATATTATATATATATATATATATTATGTACTTATTTGTATTCATTTACTTAGTTGTTTATGTATTGTTTTTTAATCTAATGTTATCTAGATCTATTTAAATGTAGAGTGTTTTGAACCATTACCATGTGAAATCATCAGATATTGCCATACGCCATCTCCGCCCAGCGGGTTTCTGACATGTCGTCTCCAAGAGTTGAAGAATCATCGTAAGGATCGGTACCTATCGGTACCGAAAAAAGTGTTGTTTCGCCTTATTAACTATCTCAATTTTCCTCAATTTTCCACAAGTCCCAGCGCCTCAGCGTAGCGGAAGCGGCGGGGTATTATTACCCGGCATCCCTAGCCTGCATGTTTACAGGCACCTAAGTGATGCGACCGTCGGCAAACGGGGTGCCGAAGGGAGTAAAATTTGTTCCGATAGGGCTTTGTTTGTTTTGCTCAAGCGTAGTGGCACACACATCGTCCAAAACGTTAGAACTTCGCTTGACGGCCTCAAGTGTTTGGGTTCGATTTGGCTGTGGTGATCCTGCGCTACTCCTTGGATCCATTTACTGAAGTTTTTTGTCTTGGCTGTTTTCCCAAGTTTTCTTTTGTTTGTTGTGTCTCACACCTTTGGAAGCTGTCTGGAACTCAAACAACGCATTCAACTGAAACCATGATATGGGCTGGACAGGCTCATCTGGCATGCATAGTGTAATCAGCCATTCTGCAAGTCGGATACCTTCGGTGCAGCTGTACTTTGGTGACAATGTTGAGCCTATCAGGAAAGAAAAATCAACCTCCACCAGCTCACTGATGTGCACCCGGCTGGGATGCTGTCGATCCTGAGTTTCCCTGGGCGCTCCATGTCGAACTGCTTCCCGAGCTACCGCTTCCAGTGTGTTATGTACCTGATTACGCATGATATGGATGGCTTCTATGTCTCTTTGGAGTTGTTGCCACATGTCAAAGATTTCTGGATAGTTGTACACTGCAGTTTGAGCCAAGTGATCTGCAGCGTCATTTCCCCTGAACAACCAGAGTTCTGCTTCATCGGCTGCTGTGTCATGGTCTTGGTGACTATTCACCTTACATACCTGCAAGTCATGACCCATCATGTCAACCATTCGTTGCAGTTCCTGCCATAGGTCTGCATTGGTTTGGTTTGGCTTGATCACAACCTTACGAGTTTAAAATTTTCTCACATTTTTGACTACCGTATCATTGTCACACCAAAGACGGAGGGGTTTCTGGACCTTCAAAGCGAACTTCGCCGCACTGATGGCTGCAGTGATCTCCCCCCGCAACGCTGTCTGGCTCCATCCTTTGACGATTCCACTGGAAATGGGGTGGAAGTGATCCTGGTCTGGGTCGCCCAGGACAACACCCCAACTGGCTAGGCGTGCCACCTGGCTGGTAGGTGCCAGGCATCCTCCATCTGTGAAACAATCCAAAACAGACTGTAGTTTATGGGGGAACAAAAAATTTCATGGTCATCCGGGGCATGAATACACAAAGTTTGAAACTTGCACAAGCTGGGTGGTTCAGGCATCCACCCGTGTGCGCCGACGCACACGGGTAGTTGGAGGATCATGTCAATTTGTTCCTGGGCCAGTTGTCTACAACTGCCGAAGTGCTTACATTGCCAATGGCGATGAACCTGTGAGTCAACTTCTCCACAAAACTTACACTTATCTGCATCGGGTTGGTCTTTATATTTTTCTTGGTGCTTCAAACGGTCAGCCGTAAAAAAGGTTCCATTCAAACATGTTCTAAGCAGGGCTTGGCTTTCTGGGTTTTTGTTTTTGAGGGCCTGAGTGGTCAGGATTGGTGACATCCATTGAAGGCCTTCGAAAGTCTTGCGCGCTGAGACTTGGCCTTGCACCATTTGTTGCCAAGCTACCGTGAGGCGTGCTTTTAGTTCTTGGATGGGGCAATGCCAGAGGTCAATGGGATTACCCCACTGGTCCCAAAAGATGACTCCATTATGCCATGACCATGCTATATGGTGGAGGCGGGCAAGGAGTACCGATATGGGGCCTGGTCTAGGTACCACCACCTGTTTGGGCAGGTGGAGCTCCGTCAAGCAGTAGGCTGCAAGGTCTGGGTTGGCATAGCTGAGTCGAAACATGCTTACTGTTACAAAAAGAGCCTGGTACTGAGGATCGGTGTTGACTGATTCTACGAGGCTTAAATGAGTGATAGGCGATGTCCCTGCACTATGTTCTCCCAACCCTTGAACTGCGCCAGTGCGGAGTTTCTGGTAGTGTTCCTCCCCCATGTGTACTGACGCAACGCCATGGAGGCCGGCTGGCCGTGCTTTGGCACGCAAGGCTTGAACTTTCTGGTGATATGGTGCTGTTGATCTGGCTAATCTACCCCACAACTGGCTTAGCTGTTTGCATCTGGACGTGATGGTACTGTTGGTGACCACCTGTGAGTACTGGACATGGCCCCCAAGATCCTTTGCTGCCAGCTTGACCTGGTGGTCTCTGTCTCGAAGAGCTTTGCGCTGGTTGGTGTCAACTGACCAAGTATAGCTTTTAGAACTATCGATCCTCATGTCAAGTGCTTGCGTGATGTTCTGTAAGCCTTCCATGGCCTCATTGACTACTTCTGCATTGGGTCCTGTGACCTCCCAGTTGTCTACAAATGTCCACAACATTGCCTGGGGGTACCTACGCAGCATGTACTGATGGACTACCAAATTGGCACCTAGCATGGCTACTACTGAAAGTCCGCACCCCTCTGCAAAGCCACTTGTGGATCGCAATGGTGGTCCTACACACTGGTGGATGGTAAACCTACGTTCAAGTCCTACAAGTGCTTGGGCCCAGGCAGTCAACACTGGTTGTGCTACCCCTAGGCGTCGGAGAAATTGCAAGACTGGGAGCCTTGGAAGCATATTGAACGCTTTTTCCAAGTCTACCACCCCCCCTGTTAGTTGCCCTTGCTCATACTGGGCTACTTCGACCTTGATCATGATGTGGTACCATATGTCAAGTGCCTGGCGTCCTGGGACATTACCGGCACAAGTGGGTGGTGCAAATGGCTGCAAATGCCGAAGTATTTGGCGAGCTCTGATGGAGCTCCACGTTCGAAAAGCCATTGGAAGGATTGTGATGGGCCTATACTGAGACGTTTTGGTGGCTGATGGTACTTTGGCTAAAGCAGCTACCAATCCTACCAACATTTGCCTTGGCCATGGTTTGCCTGCTTCAGCATCAGTAAAAAGTTGAATCAAGCTGGATGTGGCTGCAGGGGGCAAATTAAGGAGGTCTTGTCTACTGACTCCATCTGGTCCTATGGCTGCTTTGCGCGATTTGCTTTTTAAGGCTTTGGTCCAGTCCTCAATGGTGATGGGCGCATAAACCATTGGAGGCGGCTTGGGAAGGGCAAGCTCTGCAAACTGCACAAGTGGTTCCCATGTGTCTTCTGCTGTGTTCAGGTGGCGGTCCCACCTGGTATGCCATTCATCTTTGAATCGGGCAAATAAGTCTGGGAGTTGGCCTATGTAGTTTTCTTGCTGCACTGACATTCCTGGTTCTACACCTTCTAGGCTGTCTACCCAAACTTTACTTTCCTCAGCCGCAATGATTTGGAGGGTTCGATCATTGCATCGGAGTGGTTTTTCGGGGTCCCATTTTACATCCCCATTGGTGACAAAGGCTACTTCAGAGGGATCAAGGTCTTCTATTACTGCTCTTTCTTGTTCGATCAACATCTGAACCGGTTGTGGAGGCTCAGATTTGAGGTCTTGGAAGATTACTGCTGGGTCTTCCTGACGCCTGGTCTTTGCTTGTTGTGTCCGCTGCTGGTTGAGCATCTTCTCGAAGTTGGTCAAGACCCTATGGAAAGCATTACACATGCGCATGGCTTCTCCCTGGCTAGGGTGTTGGTCGATCGCTATGCTTTCATTGGACTGGTGGGCTAACCAGTCGATGAAGCACGGTGCAAAGTGTTTGGCTGTTGTAATGCTTACCCAAAGCTGGTCACGGTGCGTTCGCTGAGCTTCGGTTGGGGAGTCAATCTTGGCTAAACGTGCATAGTTAACTAGTCGCCTATATTGCCTAACCCATTGGCCATGCTGCTGGTTAAGCCCATGATAGGTTGGTTGAAACTCTCCCTCCCTTGACTTTCGTAAGGGTGCTGAATGTTCTGGAACCCATGTGACTTCAAGCGTGGATGCTCTGCCCTTGGCTGCTTTTGGAAGGGCTACTTTATTTTGCTGGGCTAAGGATTGATCAACTGCTTTTTCTACTTGGTGCATAAGGGCTGCGTATGCTTTGGTCGGATCTGGCTCATCCGTTGGGGTTTGAAAATTAGCTTCAACCTGTGTGGCTGTCACTTCCTTCCATGGGATAGCGGCTGGTTTTTTCCACAAAGGCACTAAAGGTGGTGCTCCCAACGGATGAAACTTGGCAATCAGGACCGAATGGTCTGCAAACCAGTCATGCTGGACTTCCACATCTTTGAGGTACAAGGCTAGCTGTGGGCTAACATAGAGATGATCTATGGTACTTTTAAGCTTGCATGTAGGTTGGATTGCCTTGCCTAGCGTCTGTTGGGCCCACGTTTGGACATTGACCCAGCCTGCATCTGCCCAAAGTTGCATATTTTGGAGTCCTCCGTCAGGTTGGTTAAAATCACCCCCAATGAACCTTAGTCCCTGGCTCTGGTGGACCAGGCGGTCCGTCACATGTTGGCATTGAGCATCGGTTTGGGCTTTTGACTCATGAAGTTGTGGGTGAGTTGCCACTCCATAGATTACGCCACCTTGGATCCACCTTTCTCCCATTTGAAAACAGGCTACATGGAATCGATTTTGTCGCCATGCTTCATCTGGCCAAGTTGCTGTCATTGCCCTATGTGCTGTGTCGGTCAGGAATCCGACTCCACGGTGCTTACCCCCTATTGCCGAAACGGTCTGGGTGCGTAAGGGAACTGGGGCACCCAACTGTGCGTGCAGTCCAGTTTCATGGAACTTTAATTGTTTGTTAAATTTTGCTGCACCGTCCATACTGAATGGTGACCCTTGGGAAGTTGGGCCAATAAGTGAGCTTTGTCTAAAAGTCCCGTCGGATTTAGGCATCCAATGATACACTCCCCTTGAGGTGGACCTGGTACGGATGCCTCTCCGATGCGGCACATGCATAGGAAAAAGCTGAGGATGAGCTGCAAAATGCGTGTTGCTCCTGTACATTTTCTCGGGTGATGCGGTATTTGTCATTCATTGGTTCGTTGTCGTTTGCTGAACAGCTGTTCGATGCGTTGCATCTGTTGCTCCAACTTCGCCTCGAGGGTTGTTTGGAAAACCCCTTGCTGAGCATCAACTTTCTGGTCGAGGCTACACAACTGCGATTGGACCTGCTGATGTTGGGCGGCCATTTCATGCTGATTGGCTGCGACGACTTGGCCAAGTTGTTCAACCTTGGCTTCAAGGGCTGAAACACGGTCTTCTGCCTGATTTGTCATGGACACATCAGCTTGCTTTACCTTGGCCAATACGGTTTGCTCAATCCTGGTTTCCAATGAGGCTATTTGTCCTGTAGGAATTTCACGTGTTGGTCGTGTGCTTTGCCATGGGTCATGATGAAGCCATGGGTCCTCAGTGGGCATGCTTGGTTGGCTTGCTTGCAAGGCTTGGATGGTCTTGGATGATGCTAACACCGTGGATGGTGGGTCATATCCTTGTTGCGTTTTTTCCTCTGGCGAAATCAAGACATCACCATGCGACAACTGGAAAATCCAGTGGCTGGGTGGCTCGGATGCTTGGACCAACCACATGACCCCTGACCTGTCTTTGGCTTGGCCTTGGGGCGCCAATGGTCGTGCTTTCCATTGCCATTTCGAAAAAACATGGATGAGCGACTGCTTGGTTGATCCAAAAGGCATGGGACCTACCCGGTACTTGACGAGGTCTACACCGGGGATGTACACAAGGTCTGGGCGATGGAGTCTGTGTAGCTCTTCTGCCTTGGTTGAATCCACCCTGAGTCCATAGCGATCTGCTTGGCGGACAAGCATTGTGGGTACCTTAGATGTCTTCTGGCTGACTTGGGCTTCGCCAAAACTCTTGCCAGGAAGCCAGACTACCTTGAACTGATCATGAGGATTACGTCCATCTGGTGATCTAGGCTCTAGGTAAATCCCCTGAGTTCCATTTGCCTGGAAGAGCTCATCGCAAATTTGCTCATTGATGCGCAAGTTGACACTGAACATGGCTGCTTCCTCTGGAGCTGTCTTGGACATCCGTGTGGACATGAATTGGCGATCCCATACATCAATGATGTCGGCCTGTTGGACATTCCTGAACGGATCCATCTGCAAAAGGCACTTGACTGGGCTTTTAACAAATTCTTGCCACTGTCCAGCAAACTGGTCCTGATATACCACTACCCTCACGACCTGATTGGGAACCTCTGGCACAGCAATGGCCTGGGCTGGCATGTTCCTGCTCACTTCCTGTTGGCCAAGTTGCACCATGGCTACCTTGATGACCATGGGATCTTGAGTGTCACGACATTGGACCGGGACTTTAAGGACTTTGTGTTGAGCTGGCAGACGTCCATCCTCGTGTTCCAGGATCAACAGCGCTGCTCCATGCGGGCTCAGTGGTTCTGACAGGCTAAAGTACGGCAGGACTTCGGCTATGTTGACTATGGCCACGCCTTTACACCCTGGCTTGATGTTGGATGAATCAATCTGACCAAGTTCTTCTCCGTCAGCTTGGCGAAAGACAGCATTGGGTACTGTCAGCTGTTCAGATCGAAGTTGCAATGGCACTCGCTGAGCTGGCTTGTTCTTGAGCTTGTTCGCTTTCTTTCCAATTGCTTTGGATTCTCCTGCTTTGCGTTGGATCAAGGCTTTGAGTTCGTCGGCCAAAACAACCCGAATTGGTGGTTGATGCAAGCTTGCACGTGACTTCAGGTCGGCCCATGGTCTTGGGGATGTCAAAATTTGGCCAATTGCTTGGGTTCCTAACGCTTGGGTGAGCTGTTCTGCACACTCTTTGTCCCGGGCTGGTGCCACCCCATGCGCAGTCACCAGTGCTTGGAGTTGATCTCGTTGCGACTGCATTCCTGCAAGTGGCAATGGTGTCATCAGTATTTTATCTACTGCTCCAGTGCTGATCAAATCTTTGTGAAAGAGTTTTCTCCATTGCAGTGCCTGGTTGGCTGTGAATGGGACACTAGTGTCTTCGTCTAGGAGCACGGATAGAAGCCACCCAACCGTTTGGAAACCACAATCAGCCGGGAATGCCTTGGGCATGGGCTTGGTCATGACGTGCAATGCCTGCCTCCCTAATCCTGCTTCAAGCATGCTGGACACAAACTCCTGCTGCATTGGAGCTGTATGGATGTGAATGTCTGGCCCTTTGACTGCAACAACCACAGGGAACCAGTGGTGACGGTGTCGAATGGCACAAGTTCTGACGTTGGTGTCTTGGTCAGTTCCTGCTTCCCGGATGGCTTTGAGGATGAAATCAGTAAATACTGCTGGATTGTCGATGCTTTCAGGTAAGTCAAGGATACCATATGTTGTGCCTGGTGAATAACATTCGAGCATGTAAAGATAGTATTCCATCTCATCCCTAGCTACCCACCCCAATTGCTGCCAGAGTGCTTGGCCTCTTGTGATGCCTTGCAGGATCGGTGGATTGACTTCCTTTTCCGACTGTGTCACCACTTGGCAAAGGTCCAAGACATACATTTGATCTTTTTGAAGTTGATCCGACTGGTCAACCGATCTTCCCATGGCTGTGCTGACTGTACACTTGTGAGCTTGTTCTGAGTTCACTGAGGCTTGGACGAGGTCAGCTACTGTCATATTGGGATCTGTGCTGATCGAGAAAGGCAGTTCAGCTGGCGTGACAACCTGGATCATGATACTGTCATATTTCGGATGTTCACTTTGTTGTGCTGGGGGATTCGATCTGGTTGCACATCCAATTTCACTATTGGTGTCATGAAGGACCACTGGGAAGCCCCCACACCCTAAGCGTGGAAGGGGCTTACCATGCACCTGGGAGATCGGGCTGTTATCATCAGTGTCAGATTCATGATGAGATGCTGCTGTACCTGACTTGCCTGCTCTGGATCCTGTGGCTGTCTTGGATGTTGCTTCGCCAATCTGTTCAACTAAGGCACTGCCCGGGATGGTAGCTTCTGGCATGGGCTCATGGATAACTCGAGCCAGGTTTTCTTTCACATTGCCTGGGCTGGTAGGCATCGCTTCCTTCTGCTGACTCCTGATTCTTTTGGCTACTGGGTCGTGGGAGTCAGATGATATTTTGACTGCAAAACCTGGCACTGCCCCTGCTTGGAACTGTTCCCCTGTGGTGGGCACGGCTGCTGTTTCCAATGCTTGAAGGACTTGGGAATCGAATTCCGGATCATCATAAAAATCTTCAACGGTGGTGACCTGCTGTGGTCGTGGGTGGTCTTTCTGAGATCCTGCATCTGTGTCGTCCTCCGGCTGGGGAGAAAAAGTGCATGAACTACTGCAGCTTCGGCGTGTCCTGATGACGGAGAGTCTTGCTGATCTGCCAATGCTGCTGGGTCTGGATACGGATCTTGTTCACACACTGCTTCTTTAAGGACACTTCCATGATCCCCATTGTGGTCATCACTGCATTTGGTTCCATCTTGACACTTTTGGGAGGGGTCCCCACACCCTAAGCGTGGAAGGGACATTGCACGGGTGGGGTGGGGGAACTGCAAGCTGCCTGTTCCTGTCAAAATGGCACGAGTGCTATTATCATGCTGTCTTGCTCTGTTCGTCGGGGACACTTGTGACTGGTCTTGATCTACTATTGGTGCGGCAGCTTTGCTCGGATGCTTTGCTGCTTGGTGTCCCAACATGTGTCCATGCTGTGTCTCCTGTCTTGATTCAAGCTGGGAGTGGTCCCCACACCCTAAGCGTGGAAGGGACTTGTCCAGATAGGCTTCGTGGCTGCTACCTGTGGTTCCCGGTGCTTGGTGAACTGCAGGTTTGCTAGGATGCTGCTGTGCTGCTGTGCTGCTGATTGTTTGCTTCTTGACTGAGGCAGTTACGCTGTTGACGGGTTCGGCAAAATGCTCGGTTGGTGCTGTTTCGATTCCCTGCTTTAACTTGTTTTGATCAGATATCTTTGGGCTTTTCTCACCTGGTTGGGAGGGGTCCCCACACCCTAAGCGTGGAAGGGACTTTGCACGGGTGGGGGGGTTCATCATGCCATCACTTACTTCGGTAATCTCAAAGCAGCTGACTGTGGCGTGTTGAGGCAAACCATCACTGTGACCCTCTCGTGTTGTGTCCATGCATGACTGGGATACTCTGGGACCAATTTTGGATTGGTCCGTCTGGTTTTCTTGCACCGCACCAGCATCCAAGCCTCCACACCCTGGCCGTGGAAGAGGCTTGGCTACTGGTGTGACTGGTGCGTCACTTGGTTGTGCATTGTTGGTCGGATGCTGGAAGTCACCTTTGGCGACTAACGGCTGTACACTGTCTGGCTCGGATGCATCACCGGTGGAATTCTGCGCATCTCCATGGCTGTCTACGGAAGGTGGCTCAGCTGGATCGGCTTGGATGTCATCCGGCAGTTGGAAAATCCAGGGCCTATCCAAACTTTCAATCTCTTGATGGAACAGCTTCATGGGTTTGGTGTATGCATGCACATTCCACCTTTGATCCCTGGCTACCAGCAACTTTCTGCAGATCTGGGCAAGGACATGACGCGGACACAGGTCGGTCGGATGCAGGCTGTTCTGTCCTACTTGGGCGATGACATTTGCAAGAACCCAGGCTCCCTGAAGGGGTGATGCAAGTTGGCCTACTCCTGCAAGTTCCAAACGCACTGGCACCTGGGCTGATGGTTCAACATGGGCAGGGTCGAGTCCATTAAGAAATGCAACTTCCTGGGGGTGTGGATGACGCATGGCCTGAAGTTCTTGTGTACCCCATTTTTCTACATAGTCAAGTGGGATCAGAACTGCATACAAACCCCTTGTGTCCAAACGTTCTTGGCTGAAACCTTGTGACCTGCATCCGCACAAACATGCAACTACTTGTGAACCCCAAGAGTGCGTCGCTGTGGGCATGGCTTTGTACATATCGAGGATTTTGAACCCTCCCTTGGCTGAGTAAAACTGACGTAGTTCATACTTTGACAGTGCAAGCTGCTGGAGCTGGCTTTCAGGAAAACTCAGCAGTGCTTTCAGGACATGGATGATGGTTGGTTCAAACCGCAAAACCGGCATTCTTGGGATGGGACGGATGCACAACGCTGCATGGGCTAAGATTGCCCACCATCTGGTTCGACGAGCTGGCCATGTTTCATGTAACATGAGTACAGTCTGTTGCATTGTGAACCCAATCTGACTTGCAAAAGCTTGTAATTGGTTTTGGACCCAATCTGACTTGCCCGCTTCTTGGGTACATTCCAAAATGATTGCATACTTCCCAAAAAATACCCCATCAATAGTGTTCCTGGTAGTGAAGCACTTCGGGGATCTTTCTCCTGTCTTTCGTCCCCTAATTTGGAAAAGGGTTGACATGATATGCCTGCTGACAACGTGTGAGACCACTGAGTATGCTTGGCTACTGCATGGATGGTCTGTACATGGTTGACATCACCTCGGATGCATGGGACGGATGATCGGCTGCTCTTCCATTGGCAAAACTGCTCATTGCCTTCCACATGGCAAATGATCTCGGCTCCGGTTTGTTCAAAACCAGTGGCTACTGCACCTATGCCTGAGCATGCATCAACAACCCGATACAACCCTGACATCTCTGGGTCAGGGCGGCAAAAAGTCCTGGTGTCATGTGACATGGTGATCCACCACTGTCCGTTCCTTCTTTGCAAAACCCCTTGCAAAACAGTATGACGTGGATGTCCTCTTTGAAGGATGCAATCTGTCAAACCCTGTTGTTCCCGCAGTAGAGTCTTACAGAGATGATGGCCCGGTTGATAAACAACTGTTGTAAGCACCACATTGATGGTCTTCCCCTCATGTTGATGGGTAAACTCACGTTCCAAATCCCATGTGCAAGCTTCCATGGCTACAAATCGCCCAACGTTTTGTCGGAATAAGCTCACCTGCTGGAAGGATGTTTGGGCCCGAGCTTCTTATTAACTATCTATCTGGGTAAATTAGAATAATTCACTAATCTGAATTAAGGCCATTTGGGGATGATTCCCCTTACTAACCATGATTCCAGTGAGGTCGTAGTGAGGTCGTTATAATTTACCCAGATCTATGTATCTGGTTGGTGGTGCAATAACCATCCTGAAACATATGAGTTGAAAATCAATGGGAAGGATGACATCCCGTATATGAAATGGAAAAAAATGTTTGAAACCACCAACCAGGTATGATTAATTATCTAATATTGACTATCTATATCTACATATATCTAGCATAAATCCAATTGTAAACATATATTCTTGTAAACCAATTTAGCTAATAATCTTGGGCCGCATATTGCAAAAACATATGCGAATAGCGGACAGTTACTTGGAATCAAAGTATGGGTACCCTCTTGCAATTGAACATGGCTGTGGGAAAAACCAAAACTCCTCTTCACTTCAATAAACAAGATTGTCAAGCTTGTCAAACTGCAGACGGGAAAAAGACTATTTCACCACAGAGCTGCTATCACGAGAACCAGTTTCGACCGTCAAGGTCTTGTTCAACCCTGGGCTCTTTGAGGCAAAATGCCTGCAAATGAGCAAAATCGTGCTGAATTGTTTTTAAATTTAAAAACGCAGACCCCTCCCACCACCCTGTCTGTGCGCAGGAGCTACTTCCAATTGTCATGGTAATGCAGTCTGAAAAGATTTTTCTGTACAGAAAATGCCAAGTTGATAACAACGTCATCTGAAAAAATCATCCTCAATGAGTCGGCATGTTTGTCGAAACATTGTTTCAGGGTACGTTTTGGAACTGAGCTGCTGTACCTAAGGACAGTAAAGAACTGTCTTTTCTTTACTTTTGGTTTACTGCCTCCGTGCAGTTTTACAAGAGTATCGCAAATGATCTTCCAAGTGTCCGTGAGTGAGTAACCTCTCATTGAAAACTTACTAGCAAAGAACCTCAAATGCTTCATCAGGTCACTTTTGGACTTGTTGATTCTCCACATTCGATGAGTCTCGCCACGTATGATGCTCGCTGCAATGGACTTTGGGTGACAGCTTGCCTGGGGAACGTAAAGGTAATTGTTCAATGGCTTTCTGTATGCTTCTCACTGCATCATCCCACTGCAATGAAAAAGCTGGACGTCCAAAAACGCAACAGATTGTTCTGCTTCATGCCGACGCCCACCACGACTAGCCACTTCCCAAACTAATTCAGGCCTCCATGAGTTTGAGTCCGTTGGATAGAATCAATGTCTGAAACACAGACCACTGAATCATCAACCAGCCTAGCGTAAAAAGCAATTTGCGAAGCATGGTTTTCCATGACCAGGGTATCAACATGGCTGACATAAATATTCGCCAAAAACACACCAGGAGGAATCCCAGTAGCAATGCCGAACGCTTGATAGGCTTCACCACGGTGCACAATGAACTGATTCCGCAACACCACTTGCAACAAGCTAACGGTGTAGACAGCCTTTCTGCTGCCGCAATAAAAGCGGAGGACATCATTGCTCAATACTTCTAGCAAATGGTCGGTGTTGATGCTAGGGTACAGATTTTTGATGTCAACTGTGGCAATCTCAAAGTGAGATTGTACATGTTTGGACATGTTTGGACATCTTCTGTAAAAACTCAAAGCTGCTGGAAGCCACATGCAGGAGATTGTTCTGGATAGGCGCAAGGACTTCGCACAAAAAGAGACAAGCAGGAGCCAACCAACTGTAAGAAAGGTTTGCTATAGGTCTACCTGTCATCGGTTGCTTGTGCAGTTTAACTCTCAACCTGAAAGAACCTTCTCCAGCTTTGAAAATCTGATGTAGTATGAACTGCACCGTTTTGTCTGAAACCACACCAGTGTACGCAGCTTCTCTTGTGACACACTCCAGCAAGCACCGGGCTTCAAAGCTTCTAGCTTTGTAAACATCTGGCGCAAGTCTTGCAAAACCACTGCTCAAGAGACGGTTGAGTTCTGTGTCCACCCATTCTCGTGGTATGATACAATCTCCAAGGCCAAGGCCTTTGTCGGCATCAACAATGACCAGGTTGTTTCTATGCAACTTCAGCCATTGCCTTGCTTTGCAATCCAGCCAAGTGTAGTTGCGCTTAATTGGTCTTGCAACAAACTCATCCAAGACAGACTGACGAAGCAAACGGTTGAGCCTGGCCACCTGTTCATCTTGAGGAGGCTTCCATTCTGAGCGGGTGTGCTGCTTGGTCACTTGCTGTTGGGCAAGTGAAGGCTTTGACTCAAAAAACTTGGCAGTGCGCATCTTGACTTCCATCTTGTCAAGGCTGCGCATGACTTCTGCAAGGCTGCATTGGTGTCTGTCCAAAATGTACGTGCTGCCTTTGTTGAGGTACAACTTAACAAAATCGGGCAACACGAATTCAGGAGGCATGCGAGAGTGCACGCTCTGTCTGACGGTTCTCATTGAAAGAGAACTCATTGTGATACAAAAAGATCTACTGACGCAATACTTGGCAAAATTGATCGACTGCAAATCTGAGTTCCAGTAGCTCTTGCACCGTCTCCTTGATGGACGGCTGGAGTGGATGGAAGGGGGCAACTGTCAAGAATGCCGGCTGCCCTTGAAGCTCACTGTCTTCTTCAAGATGCTCTTTGGGACATCACCTCGGTCACGAGACATGTTTCCACGTCCCTTGCCTTTGGAGCGAGGATGTCCCTTGGCCTTCCCTTTGCCTTTGCCCTTCCACTGCGTTTGGCTTTTGGAAGATCCCCTGCATGAGCGACCTGAAGATGCCCTGGAAGAACGCGATGAAGCAGACGGTCGGGACGTGGAACGATGGGGCGATTTGGATTGTCCACGTGAGTGTCCTGCAGATCTCTTCGACGCGGATCTTGCGTGCCCGCGACCTTTTGGGTGCGGTGTTGCTTGGCGTCTCCTTGTAGTAGTGGACTTCCGGGCGAGTTCATCTGTGAACTTGATCTCAAAGTGTTTGTTCAAGTCAGGAAACTTGCGAACTAAAGCAGCTAACTGACTGGATTTCTGCAATTCAACACGTTTAGCTTTGACACCGTCGGCTTTGCTAACTTGCACCACGTGCTTGTCAAGCTCAATCAGTGCAATCAGCATGTGCGGGTCCATGGACTGAAATCTTGTTTCAGCATCCAAGAGGGCGGATGCTTGCTGTTTCCTTGCCTCAGCTGCCTCGGACAAACGACTCTTCATTCTAGGAATTTCATGACGAATCACTAGCTCCATGAACGACTTGCAAACATTCTGGGTGTGCAATGAAGCTTCTGCTGTGAGAAAGTTGCCGTACTTCCCTTTCCAGTCTTCGTACAGATCGCTCACATGCTGGCGAACCCTGCCAGAGTCAACTTTCTGTCCAAAGAACTGAAGAGCACGCTTCTGATGCTCAATGATGAAGGACTGGCATTCCAAAGCATGTCTTTTGCGCATTGCTTCCCAAGCTGCATTGAGGTCATAGATGGAGTCGCTGTCTGCTGCTGGGTCTATGCCTAACACAGGAGTAGCAACAGATAGATACTCATTTGGCCATTGCCATTGGCGTTGTGCTTCTTGCTGGAACTGCTTCATGATGGCATTGTCGTCAATAATCTTCTGATACTTTTCTCGCAGCTCCGTTTGTGTAGCAAGATGGCTCAAATCTTTTTTGAAGCTTGCTTTCCAACGTGGCATCACCTCACGCAATGTTGGATCCAAACTTTCTAAAGCCTTCTCAGGGCTCTGGAAAGACCGTTCTACCAGAATCTTACCCATACTCCAAGGCTGGCCATACTCCAAGCCAAAATGGCTGAAGCACCCTAAAGGCTGTATAATGGTGATATTCGTGCATCGTATGGTATGCGATGAAGCATCGGTATGCGTTACCCCTGTAGGTAACCTGGACTTACTATGTGGAGTACGACGTTTGCACGGTATGCGTTAACTTCGTGGAGTGCGTTCCCACACAGGTATGCGGATTGAGCATGCCCATTTCAAGTTTAAGGGTATTGTCCAGGCACTGCCATGATAGGCGATGAAGTTCAGGTATGCGTTTTCCCTGTAGATAGCCTAGAGCCACTATATGTGGGGTGTTAGGAGTACGATGTTT
>Ga0126342_10009174_pt1 | contig 17723 bp, 16 predicted proteins | sample Cyp1metagenome_FD_92528 | JGI IMG/M metagenome (GOLD analysis project Ga0126342, IMG submission 92528) | Coral microbial communities from Lord Howe Island, Old Settlement Bay, Australia - Cyphastrea 1 metagenome | ecosystem: Host-associated > Invertebrates > Cnidaria > Coral ... | reverse complement strand
GAGGAGACCTGTCGCTCCATCAGTGGCTTCGCTCTGTCATCCCTGATTCTCAACAACCAACCTTTCCTATAGGTTTCCTATTTTTGAAACTTCCGCCACCGCCTTGTGCGGTACTACTGGTAGATTTATTTGAAAACAGCAGGCTCATGCTGAATCCCTGACGTGAAGCTGTAGCGATAGCCCACAATACTCACATTCACACTTTATCAGAAATATCAGAAATAATCACGCAGCTCATGTGTTGACGAATTTGGGCACGCTTGAGCAATCGACAGCTTCATAAGACAAGACTCCGCTGGAAAATGGTGGACATAGTTGGAAGTTGAATGCCACATGTTGGAGGATGGCAGAGGCTGACGACATGGAACAAGTGACGTTTGGGCAGCCAAGTCATGCGAAGTCCCGCGTAGATCGGCAAGTCATGCATATTTGAAGAGATGAGAGGAACGTTGATGAAATGTGCAACGAATAAACTCTCAGGCCGGTGAAAAATATATCAGATATGAATGGTTGTGAAAGGTTGTTTGAAAGTCGTGCCAGCTGTGTGGTTTCAACTTGTGTCATCCGAGGCCAAAAGACTATGCTGTGGTCATCGAGAGTTTGCTGGGCTCCGAGATTTCTCTTTCCAAAGACAGCGATGTCCAATTAAAGGGTCAGACTGTTTTGCTGTGATGTTTGAGTGTCAAGCCAGTGCTTTTGTACACCAAGTGTATATAAGTATATTACATTTGCATATGTATTATATATATATATACGTATATATATATATATTGTTTGGTTTTCTTTTTTTTAATATAGTATTTAATAATCTCTACTTTATGATTATATTGTATAATTAGGTATAATATGCATAGGACTTTTCACTTGGGGAATCCAGTGTCCACAGTGTTCACGAAATTGTCCATAAGGCCGGCACAGATCCCCGACCAGGCACAGTACGAGCAGTGTGGATCTCAGAGATTTCGATACGAAGCTATTGGTGCACAGGTGATCGGCATGCTCTGCCTAATTTTCCCTATACAGTGCATCTGAGATTTTGAACATCCAAGGAAGTTGACGGAGCATTTGTTGGAGCGTCTTCGATACACAAGAGGTATCCAACTCAGTGTAAGACATGCGCAAGGGGCGCAAAGATTGCGGTGTCAAAAGATGTAAACATATGCTTGAACTGGCAGACAAATGGCGAGACAGCAGCGAGATCAGCTAGGGTAGAATCGTTTGCAAGAGGATTTCTAAGAAGCGACCCAGAGAAATCCAGCAGGGCCGTAGGGTATCAAATGCAGACAGCATCAATGGGTCAGAGTGGATCTTACTGATGTAGACGTTAACCTGGTGTGAACATGTGTGAGTATCAATTATATAAGTATAACTAATGTTGCTTGTCGCGGGGATGTTAAACCTCTGCAAAGGACATGGGTGTGACAAGATTCTGTCGAGTTCGAAGGCTAAAGGTCTCTGGCTGTTATTGACAGTGTCAAAACATGTTGGTAAAACATATAAAATGTAACATTGTCGTTATACATGGCCACCGCGTGTTGATTTGTTGGTTGTGAGGTCGACGACCTTCACCCTGGGCGTTGCCTGAGCCAACGGTGTGGCCACAAAGCGTCCGCTTCGGCCAACGGTTCGCAATGGTTTGCATGTGTTTTTTTTTAAACGACTATGAAAGACGATGCTGGTCATGCAAAAGTATCATCTCGTATCATCTTGTATCATACTCTACGGAGTTGCGGACAGCGCTTGAGGACTGACCAAAATTGGATAAGAAGCTTTGAGCAACATGTTCTTGCGATTTCGAGCCGACTGCTGCCTTATCCCACACTGTCAAGCTGAAACAGACCGAGAATGTCAGTGGATGATCCTGGGGTCCTATCTGTTCAATTCTATCCATATTTGCTTACTCTATCCTGTATGATGTTTATTGATGTTTATTGATGTTTGATGTAATCGATATTGATCTACTCAGATCTGTCAGCAGTGTCCGAGGTCGAAGAGATGGTCCTGGTACGGGACTACAAAGGAAGGCAAGAGTTTCTATGGTTTCGAAATGTTTCGAAGGCATGATGAATGATATATTGTGACATACTCAACTGCAAGGCGGGTAAGGTAGTCTGGGCTCCGGTAATTGTGAACAGCAACTGTTTAAACTGTTTACTGTACTATCTTTTATATTCTGTTATTATCCTTTATTCATCTAAGCGCTCGAGGCTTTTCCTCTTTTGGAACAGAGAGTGATCAGTCAAACGTTGAAGGCTTCACGAGCTCACAGAACGTGCTAAGTTGGAGATTAGCGGATCCCTCAGCCACCTGTGCGTAACCATTGAAGGTGATCCTTGCCCGGAGTCAATTAGATACTGACGCAACTTCGATCAAGAGCATCTTGTTAGATCAGAGATCCAAGAGCTACAGGATATTGTTAAAATGGCAAAAAGCAAGCAAGAACGCTGTCCACGACGGGCAACTTCAGACAGATGGCTTTGGTATGCCTGGTATGCTTTGGTAGATGGTAGAAAAGATTAGGCTTTGCTGCCGACTGACAAATTCATTCCTTCTCCTGGTCAAGTTGGGTCTAGGCCCAAATACATATAAATATATTATATTTTATATATACAGTACACAGTAAATTGTGGCACTCATGTACCATTACGATCAGTATGATCCCTTTGGACGTTTGATTTGTTTTTGTGTCCATTCGAAGGCAGGGATGCTTGGTGTCCTTTCAGCATGTATTCTTTTTGTTTTCAAAGTTGGAAGAGAAGCAAACAACCACCTGTAACCAGCTCAACAGAGAAAATAACTCCTGAAAGCAATAAATAGAGCAGAAGGCCTGAGTGACGCACCAGAACTATGGACCAGACTTGTCCCTTGGCGTTCGAAGGAAAAGATTTGCTAGGAGATATTAGGAGATGAAATGTAAAAAGACCAAGCAAGATTTGACCAGCTGTCTCTTGGACTGAGGCGTTGGCATCGCCAAAGCATATGCGAAGGGAAAGTCTGAAGCTTAGTGGTCGCTTTTTGCGGATCGTTTTTGAATGAATTTCGATGTGACATGCAAAATACAACAAAAGACAATTGCATTCAGTTTGTACAAAAATGAGTTGGATGGATTCACGGCGTGTATTACCTGTCAGTGGTTTGATGATAGACATATGATTCATATGATAGACTGTTCATTCAACCTTGGTGTGACTGCCCAAACCCCGCTTGCATCGGGCGGGCTGCCCGGTGGTTGGAGAGGCTCGTTTCATGTGGACAACCCAAACGTAATGCTGTCAGTTCAGACAGCGACGAAGATATTAAATAAATTTGAAGAAGGAGTCACTGAGAAATAGCGGTCTTCTTTGAATTTATTGAATTATCCCATGAAAGTGGCATTCGTCATTGGATGTGACAATCCCACATGATCTATTCGGATACATACGCCCTGACAGTAGCCACCCTGCCACGTTAGAAGACCTGTGGGTGCCACTTGGCGCCCGTCTTGGCAGTCTCCACCATGTCTCAAAGAAAAAAGGACCTTGCACAGCACTTCGAGTCTATACCCCCTACTAGGCCCTACTCTTTGGACATAAAGAGGTTCGATTCGGAGAGAAAAGAAAACCTTTGAGTGGAGGCTGAATTGAATGACGCCAAATGCTTGGAAGTACTTTTCAAAAGATTTCAAACATACTTTCCTCAAGTTCCAAAGCTTCTTTGTATACCTTTGTATCAATGGAGAATATCACCAGAGAAGCCTTTGCGGATTCGGATAGGCACCTGTCATGATCCAAGGGAAAGCAAGAAAGTCGACAAACTTCAGAAGCAACTGGAGATGCTCAGCTGCCAACGCAATGCAAGTGGGATCAAGTGGGTAACGGGCGTAACGTAGTGTAGTGACGTGCAATTTCGAACGTCGTTTGAATGAGCCTGTTGAGGTTGGTGCAGCAGCGCAGGGTTGTGTCTTTTTCGTGCGTGTTTGTGTCCTGGGCATGTTTTTCATTGTTTTTCACCATCAGGAAGTTGGAAGAGAAGCTTGGTGCGAAGTTGGACGGGGAAGAGCTTCTTCCAGTGGTGTGGGGCCACATGTCCGAGGTTGACAGGTCGCCAAAAACATATAGAGTCTATAGATGTCTATAGAGCATCAGAATGCATCAGATTTGTACCTACAAATTGACTTTCACTGGATACAGTGGATGTAAGAATCCTCTCGTGTAGTGATTACGGTTGATTAGGTGTTCATCAGGGAACTCAGCTGTGGCATGCTTTCGTGTGGTGGTTCAACACAGATCCAGTGCGGTTTTCACTTTGCGGAACGGCACAAAGTGTTGCTAGAGCACAGCTGGGCTATGATGACCCAGGTCCGCGCGTACGTAATCCTCAACAACACGGAAGATGTCAGGAAACCTAGAAGTGTGGCATGCGTGGCATGCGTGGCATGCGTGGGTCTATTTCAGCTAGATGTGGGGATATCAGAAGGATTGAGTTGTCGTTATTGTCGTTATTGTCGTTGCTGTTGCTGTTGCTGATGCTCTTTGGACAAAATAGTTGATTGAACCAGGATGTTCTTCACATCCCACAGGGCACGTTTTTCTCACTTCGATCCGCGAATGACCAACTCTCATTTTGAACTTTAGCAGCGTGGTGCTGTGGAAAGCCATATCATTCAGGTGCAGAACCTTCTGTTCGACTATCGTTCGGAACCCGGAATGAATTCCCTGTGGAACAATTACAGAAAGTCAGTATCGATCAGTTGGAGCTGCAGACACCTTACACAAAGATACACTGCACAAACCCCTTGGGTTTTCGGGCAGTTTCACCAAGTTTCACCTCCAAACCAAGATCCATCAGCTGGCAACGGAACGAAGCCTGCTGTGTGCGAGACAAGCCAAGACAACGAGTCATATGTTGAGTCAAAATATGTGAACATCTTGAAAAGCCTTGTGTTGAGATTGGTCACGGCAAGATTGGGCGCTCCATGTGCAGTTTTGCCTGGCAAGGCTTCGCAAAGTACAAGCTCTTCAGATGCTGTCAATTTCGGGCAAGGCGTTTTGAAGGCCCAAGTTGCCTTCAAGAACTGGCTGAACCATGCTGAACCTGCAATGTGAGGTGAGATTCCTATAGGCCTAGAAAATTAGATAAAATTAGCAAGATTATACATACTGATGAAACAGTAGCGCTCAACTGCACTCTGTACATATTTCGAAGTGAAATTTGTACAAGTTTGTGTGGAACAGCTGAAGAAGTACTTATATATATATAGAGAGAGATTATCTTGGATTTGAATTCCACAAAGTTTGCCAAACATTTGCATTCTAGGCGTGCTTTCCATGGTGGACTTGAGTTAAAACCGAAATGGAAAGCCCCTCATAGCCACTCTCTTTGAATGTCCACTTTCTCAAGGATGCTCGATTCATAGAATTCCATTGGAATTATTCCGTCATATTGCATCCCTTCCGAAACGGCCTCTTTGCCAGGCACCGCCATTCGCGTCACCCGGGCGCCGCAGCCAACGGATATCATTTGGGAGAATCAGGAGATGGGAATTTTGACAGCGTTCTGACAGGGTACATGCTTGTACGGATGGAAGCTTGAAGAATGCAGACTCACAGACTGTACAGACTCACAAACTCACAGACTGAAATAAATCCAGGGCGCTGTGTTTTTTAAAAAGGCGTCGGCTCTGTTGAGCAGAGATTTTTGGCAAGTCACTGGCAGGACATTGGCTTTTTCAATCGTCTTTTCCGGCAAATTTTTGTGTGTCCTGACATTGAGTTATGTGACATGTTGCTTAGAAAAAGGGGAAATCAGGGTGAATCTGTCAGTTCTTTTCCAATACATAATCTAGACCAGGCTTCGTCTTTGGTTGCTGTGCAATGTGTTGCCTTTGTAATGCCTTTGTTCCCATATCTAGAGCAGCACATGTTCAAACAAGCTCTGCGATTATGACATGGTCCACTTTCAGCGTTGAGGGTTTTTTAAAAAACTGCGTTGTGGCCTCGTTCCAAGCGAACGGTTTTCATTTGCAAAGCTGCAATGCCTGAATTTGGAGCTCACCCACGACATTGTGCAACAGAGGAACCTAAGTCTAGTCATGAACACACCCGTGAATGGCTGATGAGTCATGTTTTTCCAGTTTTTTCCTGTGTGTTTGTGATTGAGGCAGCGTTCCTTTTTCAACTGTCCCCGCAATCTTGGTGACAAAGTTCTTCCAGCGGAATAAAGTGGCCGCATCCGTGCAAAACACATCTTGTTCGTCTTGTTGACATTTGTTGACATTTGTTGACAAGGTTCTTTGTGTTTTTTGTGATCCTCTCGGTGTCGTTGGGTAGCTCAGCACTGGGGTATACTGGGGTGCTTGATTACAGAGTCAGATTATGTCATTTTAAGCATCAATGCAGACAATGCAGACTGTGAAGACTGCATGACATAAGAGCACTGTACTAGACTATAACAAACATTTCAAAGATCACTTTGAGATACTTTGAGGCTAGTGAAGAGCTGTTGTTGGGGCTCAAGCTGTCCATGGTGGCCCTATCGCGAAGCTGCACAGTTACTGCCTCAGGATCGCTTTCATCTACCTCACCACTGTGGCAAGCAAAGCGACATCAAAAACCCAGCCGGGGAACCAAGATGAACCAAGCTCAAGATAGCTCAAGTGATTTCTTTGAGCACGTCATGAGACTGCCAAGTGACAAGATAGAAACCAAGCATGATCAAGTGATTGAATTCAGCACGACCAAGGTATTAGGTATTCTAGTCCGTTGCACTTTGTCCTGTATCAGTTTCACCCAGAGAGTACGGTCATACTGCCAACAAACTTGCAGAGTTTCAAAGTACTTTGACTATATAATACTATATATAGTTGCATCCCCAGCCCCAGAAAGTCTTTGGAATGGAGCTACAGACAACACAGACATACACAGACATACACAGACATACACAGACATACACAGACATACACAGACATACACAGACACCGGAAGCAACAATACCCACATGGCCTTTGGAGGAAACTCAAAAGAGCAGATTTCAGGAAATGATTTGAGTAAAAAGCTTACAAGGATGCTTGAACATGCTTGAACTGCATCAGAATGACTAGTGTCTTTAGACGTGCACAATTTTCTATAGTTTCTTCCTGATTCTTCTTCGAATGCTTTTAAGGAGAGTTCAATGCTGCGTTTTTTCCTAGTCGCAATGGCTCATCAAGCCTTGTTTGGAAGATGTGTGCCAATGTGTGTGATGTTTTTTGTTTGGAGACATTGAAGATCATTGGAGACGTCTGCAGGGTGAGCTATTTGGGAGTGCCAGCATGCGACCCGGTGTCTGAAGATCAGTTCGATATCAATGGGTCTGCAGCTCAGTGCCACGTGCCAAGTGTGGCCACCTGTGGCCAAGTGGGGCGAAGATGTGTTACACTGTGTTACTCAGATTTACTAAGATGGGTTCAACACAACGAAAGAAGTATCTTTCCGAACCTGTCTCCTTCAGTCAGCTCTAAAAAACTGAAGCTTTCAGGCAAGCTGACTAATTGTATCAACAGCTGCTAGAACTGTCGAGGAAGACCTGGTAGTTTCTGCTCAGGTTCCCATAACATCCCATAACCAAATTCTGTCATTATGATTTCAAGACATTTCAAGCCAGTCAGAAGTTTTGCAGTTGCCCAGGAATGAGCCCTACCAGTGCATGATACAAAACGCCATGAACTGGACCATGGACTATGCGGTGGGGGAAGGCGGTCTGTGTGACGAAGTCGAGGGGCCCAAGAATTTCTTCGGTGACGAGAAATCACCATCGCATCCATCGCAAGTGTCGGGTGGGGAGATGTACGGAAGTTCCTACGGAAGAACATACGGAAAAACATGGAAGGACTCTATCTTGAACATTCTTGAACATTCTTGAACACTGCCGATCAAACCCCAAGATACCCCAAGATACCCCAAGATCCCGACTTCCGGTGGGCGCCACCCGCAGGCGGTGATATCCTGAGCTGCTGGTGCACGGCCTTGGGATACCAGGCTATCCTTTCCAATGGAGGCGGCCCTGCAGATGCACAAGATCAAAGCAGTAGCAGTCCGTAGCAGGCCGTTACCTTTCAGTGTATGTTGTTTTGGCTTGTTTTGCAGTCTTGTTTTGTAGTTTCCTTCGACCAACTCCATTCAATTCTAGGTTTTGCAATCCATTCAGCTGGAATGCAGTTGCTTATGTTGTTTCTCACTCTTGCTAGAACATCGTAGGCTTCTTGTTCGTGGGCTTCTTGTTTTGGCCCTGTGCAAACAAGCTCTTTCCCCACTACCAGATATTACCAGATACTACCAGTATTTTTTTGTGTTCATTGCTTGGGTGCCCAGTGAATTTCTTTCAAAAGGTCGTTTCACAAGCCACCCTGTGCCGCTCAGAGTCTTTCCTCTGAGCAATGACAACAAATGCTAATTTGCAAAGTCAAGTTTATTTCATGACGTTTCCTTTCCCAGCTTCAGTGGACTCTGCCATATCCTGCCACTGCAGACTATATGACTGCCTGTGGCCCATGGTTCATAGGCAAGCAAGCAGCCAGGGGGAAGTGCAAAGTTTGCACGAAATTGGATGCCGATGCCATTGGACCATCGGATACATTTGGAACTTAGTGCTGCTATGTGCTGCTCATTCTGATTGCAATTTCAATTGGTTTCCAGCCTGTAGAATTTGCCGCGCAGCCATTGCTATGTTAAAAATCCCTCAGGGGACGGTATGCATCTCATTGGACCTGGTTGGAAACAAGTCTCTCCATGTCTCTCCAATATGCATTGCATTCATTGCATGTTCATTGCATTTTTCATAACAAACTGGGCGCCTTTTGCCAGAATTGGGCACAACCATCGGAATCGCGACTGGGTCATCGGTGGTTTGGGTGCCAAGACTGAGAACTGCAGGAATGTTCGGGTCAAATGAGGCTCAAATAGATTGCCGCCCTTGCTCTGTTTAGAGAGGGTAAAGTTACCGTCAGCACTGCTCACAACCCGAGAACGAGAGCAGTTGAGCTGCAAACGCCTAGCTACATGTTAGCTACCTGTCTGAGTCATTTTCTTTTTGGCAATTGAGGTTTCATGTTTCATAAACCAGTGGACTATCTGGACTGGGTTTCAATTGGTTCAAGAGTTATCCCTGGGAGAACTGAATTAGAATGAATTAGGAAAAACATGACATCTGACAACATCATCAAATTCAGGTAATCTATGGTAATCTCACTTCGGCCTCCTTGCCCCCCACGAAGTTTGCCTATGACTTGCCTCATATGTTTCTGCGAGATTGTGACCGTGATCAACTTGGTGTTGCAGTTGATCATTCAATATCTGGCCAATGACCTCAGCAAATGCGCTTCCGAGTGAAAAGACAGCAGGCTGATGACAGCAGGCTGTTTCAAAATGTTTCAAAGATTTGGAAAATTGTAGCTTGCTGCAACTTGTTGATCCTTTTTGGTGAATGGAAGTGAAAGAAACGGCCTATTTATCATTGATAGTCCTATGCAGAACCAAACGGAGCTCAGTAGCACTTTGTGCAAGGAGTAGCGTAGTGCAACGTATAGAAATGGTTCGTCACTTGTCACATCAAACAGTCTAAACACTGCAAAGCTAGAGTACGGAAAAGACCTTTGGCGCCATTTCATTTGACAGAATCACGATGTGTGAATATCTAGATAGACAGATAGGGCAGGTAGAGAGGGAGGTAGGTATATAGATTCGACGGATACCCGGATACCCGGATACCCAGAGTATCTATGCACATGCGATATGTTCACCCTATGTTTAGATATGCTTGTCGTTTCTTGTTTGTGTAGAAAGTATCTCCCTATGTGTCTCTAAAATCTGCGTAATGTCTACATTCTACATGTACCGATGCAGTGTTTTTTATGTTGCTTTAGATTCTGTGTGTCTGAGATTCCAGCGTTGAGGCTGAGTTTGAACGACCATTGTCCCACACAGCCCTCAACAGCTCAATGATCCAGAAGGCTGGAGCAAGGTGGACTCGTGCAGAAATGACGGGGAATTGATGGTAATTGGGACAATGCAAAACTTTTGGAAAATCATTAATACAATTTAATACAATTTATATAATACTGTAATATACTGTATATGTTAAAATACCAACAAAAAAACATGTTACGTAGATATTATGTTTAAACTGACGTTGTATGTTCACGAAGGTAACCAGCTCCAAGTGACACCAAGTTAGCTCCAAGGACGTGTTCGTTGTGTGTAGAATAGTTGAACGAATTACTGTTATATGGTGTGTGAACTGTGTATATGGATGTATAATTGAATAATATTGAATATATATATATAATTGATTAATTTTTATGTATATGATGTGATTATATTATTATGCGTATTGGTGTTTTATAAAGTTTTGCAAGACTTCGATCAAAAGAATGCACGGAGATCTAGTTTAGCGGTGCCCTGCCAGGCGTTTTGGGCACAAACCTTGAATACGGGCTTCGCCTGGAGCTCACGCCACAAGATCAAGAATGATCATGCAGAAAGGGAAAACAAAGGGAAAACAAACACCGTAAATCTCCCTAACACAAAAATCCAAATAAATGCAACATGTTTTTCAAGGTTTTTGTGTTTTTTACCGTTCCATTGCAAGTGTCGTGAAAGTTTCAATAACCGAAACCGGTAAAGAAAAATCATGCAGTGAAGCGCAATCCTTGGGTTTCTTTTGACAATTCCATGATTTCATATTATTTCCTCGGCGCTGTTGCAGGGTGACAGTGGGACTGACATGTTGGCATTCCGGTGGCTGCTTCAATGAGGTTCTCTTTGTTGTAAACTACTTTGCACCGAAGGCTCAATGGGCAAAAACTCGCTATCATAAATGTGATATGTTTTGATTGGGAGGCCGGCAGAAAAGATCAAAATATGCGGGTCAGGGGAAACTAGGACCAGGAAGAACTGAAGCCGCTGAAGCCGTTCTAGTCTTCAGACTCTGCAATGGTGAACCAAGAAGACATGGTTGTCAACCGGTATTATTCATTATTATTCTGTCGATATTATGAAGATCAGTGCTTTTAGTTTATTAAACCAGGAAGCTGTCACAAGCTGTTGCAAACTGTTGCAATACTTGATGACGTTTGATCGAAGAGGAACTCGTCCTAAAGGATCACCGCCTTCCTTCTGTGAGGCTCTTCGTGAAGCTGTGCTGGCCCTGCCTGGCGTAGGAGCAGAGCCATCTGAGCCATTTGAGGGAAAAGCAGGCCAACATGAATCAACATGTGCACTTAGCACTGCAAACTCTACGCCCCCACGCCCTACACACTCAACACTTCACTCTACACTACACACTCCACAGTCTACCGCACTGTACAATCCACTGCGCAATCCACATGTGCGCACTCAATACTCTACAATTTTCCAGGGGAACTCTTTTTTGTCACCCTTGGCAACCACCTTTCTTAAACTTGGCAAGTGGACATGGTTAGAACAAAAAGGTGCAAGATGGTGCAAGGCTGTAAAAAAGTCAGCCAAGATTGCAAAAGAGTAGGCCAAGGTTTGAAAACGAGTACATAGGCCAGGGTTTCGAATAAAATAGGCCAAGGTTTTTAAGAAAAGTAGTCCAAGGTCAAAAAAGAGAGGCAAGGTTGAAAAGAAGTTATCCAAGGTCCAAAAAAAGAGCGTTGCCCTTATGTGTACATGTTTTATATGTACATGATACATGTATACGGGAAGCGAGAGAGAGAGAGAGAGATAGAGCCAGAGAGAAAGATAAATAAACAACTAAGAAATAGAAGACAAAGAAGATCAAAGAAGTACATGGCATGGTGTGTGCTTATCGCTTACACCTTGAAACAGATATTGTTTTGAATGTGTTTTCTAGGTCAAGTTTGGTCCAGAATGTTCCTTACGAATCCTTACGGCACGTTGGATGCTTTGTGTATTTCTGTATTATCATGTATTATCGCTGACATTTGTTTGATTTTGTTTGATTTTGTTTAATATTGTGTTTGCATCTTTGAATCGTTTTTGTTGTTGTTTTGACTCCAGGATTCCTGCTCTTCAGGGGTCCCTTTGCTGAGCTCACTCGTGGATGGTACGCTTTGGTAGGCCAGAGCTGAGAGAGCTGAGAGAGCGACCCGTACACAACGTAGACACAACGTGTTTACAACGAAGTCCAAAGCTTAGAAACATATGAATGAATTATGAATCAATTATGAATGTTTATGAAGATGTTCTTTAATGTTCTTTATATGTGTCCACAGGTGTGATGTTGGGCAAGAGTGCGAACCATTCATGCCTTATGACCATCATCTTGAGATGTCTCAACCCTCACGAGCAGCCTCTATGTCACATCTATGTCCATTAAATGGAAGACTTGCCTGTCTTTCTGACAAGTGAGCACGTATCCCTGTAGTGAGCACAAACTGCACAAACCACAGCTGCTACAGCTTCTACAGCTTCTACAGCTGCTACAGCTGTGATCCGAAGGTGTGACCCTTGTGACGAACATGGTGATCAACATGTTCGTCCCGGCCAGCGTGACAATCGCAAAACTCTTTGTGACGAGCTTGAAGCGGTCAGACTCTCAGAATCTCTCACTGGCCCAGAGCGCTGGACATCGCTGGACATCGCTGGACGTAGGGTTGGACATGGTTGGACTCTTTCCCCGTCCGTTTTGAAATGTGCGACCTTAGTTGGAAAGCAAAATGATTCTAAAATACACGCACAATTCGCACAATGTGTTTTTTCTGTTTTGAGCCTGAGTTGACAAAAACCCATTGACATGAAGTGACTCTCCTGTTTATTATATCAGAGCTTTTTGTTCTGACACTCAATGGATACGCAAGTTTTCTCAGCGACAGATAGCGACGGTAGCTCCAAGAGGTCTCAAAACAAGTTGCTTTGGATCATTTTGGATCATTGCTTGGACCTCTTGGACTAGGTGGTGCTGTCGAGGACGGGTCGCACATCAGGTGGGGATTTCAGAAGCGGGATATATCGGGATGCAGGGCAGATGTGGTGTGCATTCAACTTAAACAGTTCTCCAACATGTATGAAGCAAGTATTCGTTCTAATGTGCCTAGTGTGTATATATATATATATATGTAGAATTATGTAGATACACATTAACAATTATATACCATGGTCCACCAAGCGATTGGCACAACATGCAGATCATGCAGTACTTATTGGCCTGTGCTGACCTCTCTTGAGGCTGAGCTCATCGAGCTCTACACGAATCCCGAGTTTGACATCAAAGTGAAGTGAGTCCAGTTTGACATCACACAGGCTTTTAATATGATAGTGAAAAGGGAAGGTGAATGCAAATAAAGTTTAAACTAAACAAGTGTTACTTCGACTTTGTTGTATTGAATCTTTGCTCGAACCTAGTCCGCAAAAAGAATGAATCAGAATTTCTTTCGAGTAAAGCAGGTGTATTCAAATTGTTGCAAGCAGGATCAAGCAGGACACATCGAGACACGCTTTTCTTGGTGTGCTGTGCAGCTCCAGGTACGCGCAGCTTCTAACCACGATATTTGTCACTTTGTTTGGGGCTCAGCCGGCACGTAGAATCTGCCGTCGGAGCCAGCAATATATTCAACACTTTTTTAGTGTCTGAATTGACCAGATGTGCACTAGAAAATGAAGCGACGCTCAAGCTTACATTTTGTCATCATTTTATCTCATGTTGTTTGTTTACGTTCTCAAGCGAAGAGCTTCGTGCCTCACTGCATCACTGTTTTTCTCAGGATTTACGGTTCGGGTTTGCCGTTGCTGTACTTCTTGGCCTCGATCTTCATGTTTTTGCAGCCTCTCAGCTGAGCTAAAATGCCCTGATCAATGCCAAAAGGGGTTTGATTCGGAGTTGTCCGGAAAGCAGTAGCAGCTGAACAACTCATTATTTCATATTCTTTAACGTTCATTGATTCAGAATCATGCGAAGTAAATGCTTCATTTCACTGCTTCATACTGCTTCAAATGTCATTTCGGCTATTTCGGTTGTGGAGTTTGTGGAGTTTTCGGTTGTCTTCGTCAAGTTCTCAGGTTCTGGGCAGACAAGTACAACCTTCTGTGGGGTGCCAGGAGGCACCGCAGCCTTGCAGCATCTTGAAGCATTCAAACATCTTCGAACAAAACATGTTCGAATACAACATGTATCAACATGTCATATTTCAATATATTTCATTGATCCACTTTTGATATCTTTTGATTTACTTTCATTATGTGTTTGTATATTTGTGTCAGGTGTTCCATGGTGTTCCATCATGTTTTTTTAAAAAAAAGCTCATAAAGTGATTAGCTTTTCACAAGTTCGTGACTTTGAAGGCCGCCAGCTTATGATACGAAGATGGCCAAAGAGGCCATTGACAGCATGTTTTATGTTGCTTGGATGCAATCGGATGCAACGCCAGATATGCTCCGATATGCTCTCTGCAAGACTTGGATTTGACTATGTTTGACTTGTCATCTGAAGACCCTGAATTATTCGAACTTCTTTGAACCAAGAGCCTGTTGCAGCGGAGACCAACTGGAGCAATCACATGTGTTATATTTTGTTATCATATTCAAGTTCACATAGTTTCACGACCGTGACTTGGTCTTGTTATGAGAACTGTCCGGCTTAATTAGACCACGATAGTACGACTCGGACTTGCTAAGCATGTACTCCGAGCAGATGGAACAGAGATATGGTGCATGAAACGTATTGATGCCCATCTGTCAAATGTCAAATGTCAAAAGCCATCCCAAGAAACCAGACTTTCCAGCACTTACCCTGGATCAGTTTGAGTGAACTGAGGCACTTCCATTGCACTGCGTGCTGGCCATTTTGATGTCCGGGTTACCAAAGCATAGATGGTTCACCAGCCATGGAAAATATCTCGCCATGTCTACTGGTGCAACACTTTTTCCCTCCCTTTTCCTTTTTGCACCCCAAGGTTCTGTGCTGTTGCACCTTACACTGCTAGCTGCTGCCCCGCGGTGCTTTTACTCCATGTACTTCATGATTATTCATGGCAGTAGTATCCTTTTCCAAGTATGGTCTTGATGCGTGGCTTTTTTAATCTTTTTAAAGAGCTTGCGGAATTCAGACAGAAAAATCGAGATCGTGATGTTCAGTTGCAGCAGATTAAAATGCAACATGTGTGGGGGAAGTCCTCATGGGGCAAACCATGACATGAAGGTGATGACACAAAATGACACACATTTACATCACTCGCCGACCCAGGTTCGGACAGGTTTGCGTTTTTCCATCTAATCCTCTTGGAGGCCCACAATTTCAGAGGGCAGCACTTCTTTGCGTCATAGCAGTCATAGCACTCCAAGTTCATGGCGTTGAAACTGTGAAATTCGTACTGCGAATAACCAAGTTGTCCATCTCCATTTTTAATCAACTCGTTGCCACACTGCAAAGATTGAAGAGACGGCAATATATGGCAATACTTGAAGTATCTTGAAGTCCCAGAGCTGCATCGAACTGGGAATCTAAATGGCCTGTGCAGTCTTTCACCTCCAAGTTGTGTGCTTTGCGCTGTGGTTCGAGCCGCTTCAACATGCTTCGATTATCTTCGATCCATTTTGAAAGTTGTATGATGTTGTATGATGTTGTATGTTTATGTATGTTTAATCTGTTTGATGCGCTTTGCCGCTTTGTCATCTCTCTGTCGTCCCAGGTGACTTGGGAAACTTTGCCAACCAGGCACACGGCAGAGCACTGTCCGAAAGTCGCAAAATGTCAAGACATGTCAAGACATGTCAAGACATGTGAAGCCTTAACAGCACAGTGTTTGAATCTTTCTGAACCTTTCAAATGGGGATGTCAAATCGACGAGAAATTGTAGTCATGTGGGTAGCTTATCATCATGTGGCAGGATGTTCAAGAGCAAGTACATGATATAGGATTTGCTCATCTTGACTTTTTCTTCTCACCTATCCTTAACTAGAAGTGAGCTGTGTGAAACTTAAAGACCTTTTCTTGCTTTTCAAACTATGCAATCTTGTCTTGATGCAACTGCGCGCAAGGGGGCCAGTTACGATCCTGGACTGAGCCAATTGTTCGATATGCTCTCCAAAGAGTCAGATGCCCATGCAGTTGGTCGCGGATGGTCCTGGATTGTCATGAGCGTCTTGATGTTTTGGGACTTCATTACAATGCCGTGTATGACAAGCAAGAGCCATGAGAGCCATGAGAGCCATGAGAGCCATGGCTGAAAGATCAGGTCTACGTGGATGTTCGTGCTGATGCTGGTAGTTCTCATTGTGCTTTGGGCCGATGCCACAGAATGGAGTCAATGGAGTGCTCGTGTTCACAAAGTCTCGTAGTGATGAGTGCTTTGGGACGGGTTGAGATTGGATTGGAGTCCTGACAGCCAGAGATTCTGAGTTTTCGGGAGCCTTTCAGAAGGCCTTTCAGAAGGCCTTTCAGAAGGCCTTTCAGAAGGCCTTTCAATATCCTTTCCAATATCCTTTCCAATATCCTTTCAATCACTGTCACTGTGTCACTGTGTTGTGTACGTGTTGTGTACGTGTTGTGTACGTGTTCTCACTTGTGCTTCGCACCGAGGTGCTGTGCCTTTTGGCGTGGATCATCGGTGGAAGTGCCTCCACGGCCCAAGACTTCCTGGTGCGGGGGGGGACTTCAAGGTGGAAAGAATATGAAAGGAGATTGCGAAAGGATACGAAAGGATACGAAAGGCTTAGAGATGCTTAGAGCGTTCTGGAAAAGATATGTTTGACACAGTTTGGATAGTTGATACTACTGTTGCATACGAATAGGATCAAATAGTCATATTACACATGCATGTCTACATTTACATGCCGTGATAATGAGTTGTTTGAAGGATTTCAGTCAGACACAGCTGCCTGCAAGTGTGTCACATTGTATTTGTATGTATTTGTTGGTTTATTTCTTTTGATTCTTTGTCCCTTCGATGTGTAAAAGTAAAACAGAGCTTCATCGCTTGGCATGTTGCCAAGAGCTCATTCAGTGCTAGAGGTAGTGATCTCGCCTCTCGAAAGCATATCTTGAACATTCTTGAGGATCAGACCAGAAAATGCAGAGCATATGCAGCGCCAACAGCGTAGTATCTCTTACTGTACCAAGTCGATATCATCACAGTATGACTCGACATTCACAGATCACTTTCCCGGTACAGCAAACTTGACAGTGAAACGCGCAGGTGTCACTTTGTTGCCCCAGGTGGCGCAAGCAGGGCACTCAATTTGCAAGCTTTTGCACACACTAGAGACTATTCACGAACGCTAGATCTCTTGTGTATGGGCACCTCATGAAATCATACTAATCACAGGATTTATCCGAAAGCCACCGAAAGCCTTGGCAGATTGGGTGTTGCTAAGCTCATGTTGTCCTCTCATGGAGGGAACTCTGCAGGTAAGCACAGTTGACTCGCATGGTTTTGATATTTGGAGATTGAAAAATTTTGAAATTGATGTTCAGTGCATTTCAGTGCAAGGTGCATCAAGGTACATCAAGGCTGCCAGATTTGCATGTTCTTTGTGTGAAAGGGTAAGTAGAATGACACCTCCCTCCAAATAGACCCTAATAAGCTGGTTCGCAGGAAACCCTTCCCTTGTGAGGGTTTTGTGGCATTTTCTGTGCTAAGTGAGTGCGGTTTTGCCGTGCTAAGTGATTCTGCTCCCTTCTTTCTGGCTCCAGGTTTTGTTTAGTTGTGGAGGCAAGGGAGGCAAGGGAGGCAAGGGAGGCAAGGGAGGCAAGGGAGGCAAGGGAGGCAAGGGAGGCAAGGGAGGCAAGGG
>Ga0126342_10009173_pt1 | contig 17725 bp, 16 predicted proteins | sample Cyp1metagenome_FD_92528 | JGI IMG/M metagenome (GOLD analysis project Ga0126342, IMG submission 92528) | Coral microbial communities from Lord Howe Island, Old Settlement Bay, Australia - Cyphastrea 1 metagenome | ecosystem: Host-associated > Invertebrates > Cnidaria > Coral ... | reverse complement strand
TACATATACAGATACATATACATATTATCTTATGTAATGGACATGTAAAAATCTCACACGCAAGCGCGCACGATAAATATACGATATAATAATGGTTTGCATGTGCATATATGTGTCTGTTTGGGTTGACCTACCTAGAGATTTCATGATTTTAACTCACTTTGACTTTGATTGTTGTGCTTATGTTTCAAGTGTTCAGATTGAATCAGAAAAGGTTCTCATAGCAGTGGCCTGTAGCTTGCTTGTACGGCAGAGAATTGCTCGCACAGCCTCTGATCAAACATTACATAATACTATAATAAAATCATAAAATCATAAATGTTCCAATGCAGCATGAACATCAGCACAAGTTTGGGGAGAAGAAATGAAATCACAAGACAGTCACTGCACCTGTTTTTTTGAATCTTTTTGCAGGGATACAGTAGGGGTGAGGAGGGAAAGCATGCAGCGGCGAAGTCATTCTATGACTTTGAGGCCTTTAAGTGTAGCAAATGCACACTTGAAGTTCCAAACCTGAGAAGATGAGAACTAAAGCCCGTGTTTTTGCTCGCTGAAATAATCTCGGAAGGCGCCGGTTGTATTATATTTTAAAGCAAGGGAAAATGAAGGTTGGAAAGTCATGAGGAAGGTCAATTAGATTGGCAAGCTTGATAATTGTTGACAATGCGGGAGTGATCTTGTTGTTGAAGACAAGTGGGGTTGGTTTGATTTTGCTGTTTCTCCTTTAGCATTACATCTACGATGTTTGTTGTTTTCACCATATGCGGACATATGCGGACACAGGCATGTCCCTTTCCCCGCAAACACAAAGGATATGATGTAACCATGAAAAGGCCAACATGGTTGTATCGCGGCTTTGCTTCTTACGAGCAAACTGAATGGTTGCGTATCACACTCCTAGTGAAGAGGATATCGCGTCTGGTTTCACAAAATCAATTTGTGGGAAGGCATGCAGCTATGACTCTACAGGAGGAAGACCCTGCTGGCACTCAAAAAGCCGTATGCGGAAACAGCCTCTACCTATCTCTACCTTTCCCCGCAACGGCGCTATGCAAAAAGGATATAAGTAGGAAAAGGCCAACATGGTTGGTACAAGTATCGCGGCTTTACGTACCACGAGCAAACTGAGTGGTTGTGTATCACACGCTAAATGTCAGGAGTCAACAACAAGGCATCAACTTTGATGATGGGTGGTCATTTTAACAAAGACGAGTTTGAGCTGGTTGTCTCAAAGAAGGGGAAAATGTTGGTTGGAAAGTCATGAGAAAGGTTAATTAAGTGGGTAAGCTTGATAATTGTTGACAATGCGGGAGTGATCTTGTTGTTGAAGACGACTGGGGTAGTTGAAAGGCAGTGGTGTGTCGAAAGGAACAGAAGGGTATAGGCCGGTGTGGTGAACAGCAGCAGGAAGGGGTCCTGAAAAAAGCCAAAAAGAACCGGGCAGCAGGACGGACCAGGGGGGAATCGAACGCCCAACAGTAACATCCTTCCCGGCCACCTAGAACAGCACCTCATTTCGAGTTTAGTGTGCAGTTCGGTTCGGAAGCCGCTACCCCCAGACCCCCTATACTCCCATTACGTTCGGAATAGACACTTCAGCCACTGCCTCCGGCTGGCTTTCGTAATCTATCTCATTTTGCCTTCTAGCCCGCACGCATTGAAACAAGGGTTTCAAATAAATATAGTATTTTATAGATTTTTATAATTTTTTATAGTACGTATATATTTTCAATTATTTTCATAGTATTTTCGAGTTTTCGAGTCTGTTTGGAGAACAATATAGCCCTCGCGGCTCTCAGATGCTTTCACACGCTGTCAGCTGGTGTGAATTTTGCGCTGCCCATTGATGCTCTGTGCCTGGTTCGCCTGTTTCTGCAGGCGCGCCTGTTTCTGCAGGCGGCGAGCGTTGCCGCGCCCCCCACCACGTCGCTGGCGATCACGCCGAGCATTGCCACCTTGACCCCTCTGCTGGAATGGCCTTAGCACATCTTGGTACCAGCCAAAGAAGAATCCATTGAACATTGTTGAACGAAGGTATTGAAAATCATTGAAATGCCTTGAAATGATTCATATAAACATATTAAACAGTTGAGGTGGCTGATCCAAACTATGGACTGCCTCCTTCCATCGTCTTCCATCTGGTTGGGTGTGATTTGTGCCACAACTATGTCAAACATTGTCACACTGCGCTTGTTTTCAAGTTTTTTTCATCACCACCTTCGCCATCCTTGGCTGCAGTTGTTGCATGTTGTTGCTAGCGCGAGGTTCCTTCCTGTCCAAAACCAGTCAGCCTCCCAAATGCCGAGCACTCAGCACTGTCTGGCAACGAGGAAGTTCAAACGATAGCAACAGTTCCTGCATTTACTGCCAAGCTACTGCCAAGTTACTGCCAGTTCAAGCGAAGCTACTGGTAAATAGTAAACATGCACACAAAGAATAAAGATGGAGGTAATCTCAAGTAATTGGGGCCCAGGCTAGCACAGCTTTTGCATGCTTTTGCAATGCATGGATGAACGACGCGAAATCATTTGAAATCAGCTTGCAACATCTTGAAATCTTCTAAGTCCTTTGTCGCAACCCACGTCAAACGCTCAGCCACCTCACCGCCGCTGGTGCTGGAAATGTAGTCTGCACAGTCTTTTAGGGTCCCGAGAGATCTCCAGAGTGGGGCGCAGAAATACACACTGATGTAGCCGAGTGCTTGAGAGATCTTAAAAGGCTCAAGGGTTTCAATATGTTTCAATGAGTCCTTTGGATTGGGTTCAAGATGGTTCAAGTATGTTCAGGTAAATTCAGCAGCTTGATGGGTCCAATTCAAAATCCAGGGGGCAAGGGCAAACCAATGTCATTTTGTCATCCAAGTTTGGGTATCCGCAAATTCGGTCCACGCCCAGCTTGACTTGTGCATAAGGAAGTAAACAGTGGTTGGCCCAGTCATGGCCCTTCTGGATTTGTTTCAAATTGTTTGGCATTGGATGGTATTGGGTGGTATTGGGTGGTATTGGTTTGTATTGGTCCAGTATTGCTATATAGTTATTTTGTAGTGAATCGAAGAGGGGGACACATTGCTCCAATGAGGCCAAACACGGTCGCTGTGAAAGAACATAAAAGAACCATGGTTGGGTTGCATCAATACACGATGATTTGAGTGCAGCACGTATATCGTCATCGTTGCAATGTGAGGGTGTTCTCTCAGCTTCACTGCTTCACCTTTATAGAGCCCTTGCGTTGCGTTGGTTCACTTCATCCCTTCCTCTTAAATTGCCCTTCCCAGCAAGTCAAAATATGTCAAAATCATATCTTAGCATCGGCGAACACCTGTACTTGTTAGAGCGCAATGCCTGTCCAAACACAAAAATATATAACGAAGCAAGCTCTCCTCCTGACTTGACGCACTTTTGTGCAGCTTGGGACATTCAAAAAATGCTAAGCTATCAACGGCACGCGGTGATGGCGATCCAAACGCCTCCAACATGTAAGCAAACACAACTGAATTTCAGCAATCGCCCCTATTTGCCCTTTCAAACATCCTTTTCTGGACTCCGCAACATATACATTACCTCTGAACATCGGCCAGTCACACGATGTCACTTGATGTCACATATATACATGTACTGTACACACGTGTATGAAAAAATAATAATAATATCATATATAATATATCTGGCTACAAGGGCTAGTGTCCAAATCCATTGATTTAAGGATCTTCCTGCCCAAGCAGTGCCCAGACCAGCTTTGATGGTTACAGTACAGTGTCTTTTCCGGGACCTACCCTCCGGTCAGAAAAAATGTACAAGCTCTCCCTCTTGTCATAGACGAGGACAAGTGAATGGAGTCAGCTTTTACGGCTTCGTCTGATTAGATTGCACTAATCGATCCTTACCTTATCTAAAGCAATTATATATATATACTCTTATCTTATAATCGTACTTATTCATATTCATATGATTCATTTCCAGCTCCTGATGGCTGTCACCCACCTAGCTAGGCCTCGTTGGCAGAGTCATGCACAAAGAGCATTGTGGTGTTGGTCTCACAGTAGGCATCCAGGTCAGTTTTGCGCTCAAAACAACGGGCCTGCAGCACAAGAACCATGACGAACCGAAGGGGCACCCCCACTCTGGGCTAATCTGCTTTGGACATACAGGATGGCAGGATTGGGGGACACAAACTGATGAGGTGGCAGCAAAGCAATTTGCAAGTGAGTTCAACGATGTGATACTTTTGTTTGGGACTCCGGACCTGCGCAAACTGCTGCAAACTGCAAATGTTTGTCTATCTACCAAACGGAATCTGATATGCAGTGTGACAGAGTTCAAAGCGCAAAGATCATTTTACAAAAATTGCCTTGTCAGGAGTTCGTGCCTTTGAGTTCCACACAGAGCAACTTGTTCAAATGAAAACACTTACGAGCATCTTACGAGCATCTTACGAGCATCTTACGAGCATCTTACGAGCATCTTACGAGCATCTTACGAGCATCTTACGAGCATCACCATGCCTGCCTCGTCTTCCCAGGACCATTCATTCTGACGGCCCCAGTCATCTGAAACCCAAGTCCTCAATGAACACTTTGGTCGACTTTGGTGGTGTGTCACATGAAGCACGACTACGGTAGGCGAGGGGATAAGTATGACCTATATGACCTAAAATATGTACAAAAATACTTACAAGAATTTGTGGGTGTGCATATAATATACACGGGTAGACACGTATTATTTTTTAGCTGCCCAAACCGCTAGAGCCGCTAGAGTTTGCACATGCGCACCAATGCAAACAAATGCGTATAAATGCATAAAAAATGCCAAAAAAAAACTCACATATCAAATCAGCAGTTTCTGATAATACAAAAACAATAAATCAACACATATCATTTCATATCATCCATATCCTCAAAAAGGATAAACCTTCCTTCTTGCTCTTTTCTGCTTAAGAACCCATCACATGCGTACCTAGGCAAACATTACGAAAATATCACAACAATAACAAAGGGACAAAAAAAAACACGCAAAAATTTGACTCAAATTTTTATTTCATTACAGTGTTTTTTTCTGTGTTTGTTCGGTATTGTGGATATGTGCCTTGTTTCTTGCGTTACAAACAGTTCGTGTTTGGTGGTTTTTGGCGCTGTTGGTCGTTTCGGTGGGCTTGGGGGATATGTGTTCTCTTCGTTTGAGAGAAAACAAAGCAAGTACAAATATCCAAGAATTGAAGTGTGAAAAGTATAGTTTGTGCATAATTATGCAAATGGACAATTAAACGTAGAACTCGGTGACACAAACCAAGAAAAAACGAGAAAGAAAGAACATATTCAACCAATCTGTTGATCTATGATGACCTATGTATGAATGTAGCATGTATCTGCGTATCAAACCTAATCTGTGATCTAATCATATCTAATCAATGCATACCTATGCTGTATCAAATCTACTCAATGTATCTATATAATCTAATCTACGTGTCTGTATATGTCCGTATCATTTTTGTTTTGCATCCAAATCTATGCGGCTATGTAGGTATCTTGCATATTATTCAATACCAGTAGTGCCGCACAAGGCGGCGGCGGAAGTTTCAGAAATAGTAAACCTATAGGAGAGGTTGGTTGTTGTGAATCACGGATTGCAAAGCGAATCCACTGATGGACCGAAAGGTGGTTGGAGTTGTGTTTTTTGGGGTGGTTGCAATCGTTGCAGTGGTCACCTCACTCACAAATCCTGGATGTAGTGTGGTGTAGCGCAGTAATTGTAGTTGTAGTCGTAGTCGTAGTCGTAGTTGTAGTGGTGTTGATGTTGTTGAAGTTGTAATGTAGTAGTAGTTGTTGTTGTTGTAGTTGTAGTGAACTTGTAGTGTAGTTGAAGTTGTAACTGTCTTAATTGTAGTAACTGTAGTAGTTGCAATAGTTGTAGTTGTTGTTGTAACTTTAGTTGTAGTTGCAGTGTAGTGTCGTGAAATTGTAGTAGTAGTAGTGTAGTTGAAGTTGTAGTTGAAGTTTAGTTGTAGTGTAGTTGAAGTTGTAGTTGAAGTGTAGTTGTCGTGTAGCTGAAGTTGTAGCTGTTGTTGTAGTTGCAGCTGTAGTTGCGGTTGCAGTTGTAGCGCAGTTGTAGTAGTTGTTGCACTTGTAGTTGCAGTTGCAGTTGTAGTGGCACTTGTACTTGCAGTTGTAGTTGTAATAATTGTAGCTGAGGTTGTAGTTGTAGTTGCAGTGTAGTTGAAGTTGTAGTTGTGGTTGTAGCTGTAGTTCTTGTAGTTGAAGTGTAGTTGAAGTTGTAGTTGTGGTGGTAGTGTAGTTGTAGTTGTCGTTGTAGTTGAAGTTGTAGTTGTAGCGTGGCGTAGTGCAGATGCAGTTGTCTATCTATCTATCTATCTATCTAGGTATCTGTTTATCTATTAATTTGTCTTTCTGTTTATCTATCTATCTACCTATCTATCTATCTACCTATCTATCTATCTACCTATCTATCTATCTTTCTTTCTGCAAGATTGAAAACGAAGCTATTCTGCGAGACTTCCTCAGTTTTTGAACTTGACAACATCCAAAAACGCAGCAATTCAGCGAGACTTCCTCAATTCCTGAACTTGACAACATCGTACCAATGCGTTTTGCGATTTGTCCACTCCATCTGTCTAAACTACTGCGCCTGCCACGAAAAAGTGATTCCAGGTCATACGAAGTGCTGCACCTGTCACGCAAAATCATCTCAGCAAACCTGAGGATCTGACGCTCCAAAATGCAACCCTTCTCAGGAAATCAGCGCCCGGACCTCCTAACAGCTCTGAAGAACATGTCTCTTGTACTGCACCTGCCACGGAAAATGCATCTTTGCAGATCCTCTTCAAATGCCCCACGCCTGCCATCGTTTTTGGAAATGCTACAAAACCCTCACGTTTTGCTCACTTTGGACAACGTGCGCAATCCCTTTCGCCTGCCACGCTAAACAACATCTGAACGTCCAAAAGTGCTCCGAACCCCTCAGTTTTTTGCTTTTTGACTTGGAAATGTGCTTCGCGCCACAACAGCGTGCACTTTTTCGACATCGCAACTTCTGAAAGTGCTCCGATGCTGAAGTGCTTTTAACATTTTTACTTCAAAATGTGCTTCACGCCACAACGGCGTGCACTTTTTCGACATCTCAACTTCCAAAAGCGCACCGAGCATGGTATGTTTTGTGCATTTTGCTTGGAAATGTGCTTCGCGCCACAACGGCGTGCACTGTTTCGACATCTCAACTTCTAAAAGTGCTCTGAAGCCAACGCGTTTTGTACATTTTGACTTGGAAATGTGCTTCGCACCACAACGGGCGTGCAATTTTTCATCTCTCATCTGGCCAGCTGGCTCCGCACCCGCCGCTTTAGCGAGCCTACTTTTCGACCCTCCGGAGCCACAAATCATTGGAAAACATGGAAAAAAAAAGTGGATCGCGACTTTTCTACCTTTTCATGCACCTGCATCTTCTTTCTTCTGACTCTTTCTCTTTCTTCTCCTCTTCTCTTCTCTGACTCTTCCCACCTCTGCTCTTCATCTGTCCATATTGTCGGAAGTTTGACTTCTAAACTTCCTTCGATTATAAAAATAACTAATTTCATAATATGATATAATATGTAGTTGGCAACAGTACCCTCCACCAGCACTACCAGCATCAACGCGGAAGACTCTTGGGGGTCGACATACGTTCGCGGATTGTCTACATAATATGCTGAAGTTCAGCTGATACATTACAACCACATGCCCCCAGTGATTGTATATGATACGAAACGTACGAAACCAAACCACCCCCACAATCTCTAAAGATATCTAAAGATAGTGGCAGGATATGGCAGGATGAAAGAAATATCAACAAAGGATAACAAAGGCAAGGAGGGATTGGGAATGGGGATTGGGAACACCGCCTCAGTACCTCAGTGCCTAACCGCTAGGCCACCTTTCGAGTGTGCCCTGCAATCGCACGAAAGGCTCTGCCGAGATGCGTATGTGGCCCTCCACAACGTCCATTCCCCGCTGTCGACTGTTTGAAATAGCAGCCCCCTGAGTGTGAAATTACCATGCTGCTACAGGTTGCAGTCGACTGTGTGATTGAGAAATGCTCAGCGTGTCAAGAGGCTTCCCCTTGAGGCCGCACTGGAAAAGAATTTCAAGAGGCAATTGGTGCAAATTATATAAAGAATTTCAAATTCATCAAGAGTGGAATTCAAACAGGTAAACTGGGCCGAGAATGAACTGCAGTAAGAATCCTCGGCTACCCCAGTAGAGTAAAATGTTCAAACTCAATATAAAGGAATCTTTGAAACTAGCATCTCAAATGACACGTTGTCTGGACACAGCAAGCATGGCCAGTTTAGGCCAAGCGTCGCGTTTTTGGCCTGGTAGGATCTGTGGGAACCTCGATGAGCCCAGTGAATTCAAACTTGTTTCCCATTATTCATGAGTTGATGAGTCTTGATGGCTTGGCATTGCTTGGCTGGTGTGTCATAAGAAACACCATGCTTTACCACGCCCTCAGATATGGTTTTCTTGGACCTTGGAGCCTAAAAGTGTACGAGCAAGTAATAGGGACAGAACCCATGTACCACAAGGACTCTGTCAATCCACGAGCTGGAGGTCTTGTGAACACCTTTGCACATCTTTAACACAAAATGTCACATGCAAGGATCAAGCTACGACTTGCCAGTTGCGGTGTGTTGTTTTGTTCCAAGGCGCTCTCTGAGGACTCTTGCAAAGAACATGTTCACAATAGAACTTGGTTTTGGGCTTTGGATGGCTTTGGTTTTCTTAGTTTCCTCTGCAAGTGTGCGTGCTCATGCGCTTCTGACGCATGAGACGTATAGATCTTGGGGAAAAAAGCTCCGTGGTTGTGGTCTGCATTTCCACAGGATCCAAAGCCCACGAATCCTGTAGCATTTGCAACTATGGATACAAGTAGCTTAGAGTCAGAAGATAAAGTTGCTATGAGCTTAGTTGCTATGAGCTTGATTAGGAGGATGTTTAATCTTTTCAACAACTAGGCGCCGGGACAGCACTACAAGTTGTTTGTTTCTGCCGCGATTCTTCGACCAGGAAACACTTCAAAGACTCGATTGTGATACAAGCAAATACGCGAATCATGAAAATTAGGTGAGGATTAGTTTGGAATTTGGGATCCACTAAGTGCAAAGTTGAGAAAATTGTCCATAGAGTGCAGTTTCCATCTCTCTTTGCGTTGCTCTTTGCGCTCAACTCTCCAGGTCTCTACACAATTTCTCCATGCCATTTCCCTCCATCGGTAGCATTGCCACTTGGGTTTCGATGGGCTTCGATGTGAGCCCCTGGCAACGCGATAGCATAACGCAGACGATGTGAAAGAGGCACCACCTATGCCTCAGAAATCAAGAAGGCGGAATCCAGCAATCCATCCATCCAAAACCATACAAAATCATGCAATTAAACCTAATGTATCCTCATGTAACCTCATGTTTCCAACGTGGACCCTTGACAAAACTTGATGTAAGATGCCTCACAGGCCCTCATACACATCCTTAAAACGTGAAATCAGGGACTATCCACAAAGCAATTGCAATGTATATATAATATTATATAATCATTGTACATTGTATATAATCAATACATGATTGAATGTAATGGTTGTGATGCATCAATGGTATCAAACGGGCAGTGCTATGACTTCAAAAAAAACGAATTAGTTCCCGCTATCGGCACACCAATAGCTGGGCCAGGCTTTACATGTTGTTTAGCATGGAAGGCAAAGTGTGATGGTAAACTTCCAAAGGTTCCGCGATGGGACCAAAAAAACGCTTAAACGCTGATTTAAAAAATTGCAAATTGTACCAGCGTCTAGGAGCCCTGAAATGCCCTAAATATGTGGCACTAAGGAAACTCATCCGCAAAAGGATCGCTTTCAAGCAGGCAAAAAGTTGTAGTTGGTCAAATAATTTAATCCACCCAGCAAAAAAAGGACACCCAACAGCCGGGGTTGATTACATCGGGCGTGGATGCCAATGATTTCGGAAGATTTCAGAAGATGAATGATTTCATGCAATCGTGAATGCTGTGCTCAAGTGCTAATGAATCAATTGAGTTGCTCTTGTAGTCTTTGGCGTAAGAAATCCAGTTTGGTGGCACGTAGGACCCGTTCGTGTGCACGAAGCAGCCACTGTTGACCTGACCCGAAAGCAAGGCCATGAAAGTGTGTTGGATCAAATAACTCGCACTGATCGTCCCATGTGTTGATCCTAGAATTCAAGAGCGTTTCTTGAATCAATGATGATCAATGGCTGGAACTAACTAAGCTTGTAAACTTGACCTCTGGTTTATTCTGGTCATGCAATTAGATGTGTCACAAGATGTGTCTTGCTGCTTGTCCCATGTGGCGTTTGGCCGCTTTGCCGCTTCAAAGACCGCATCAAAATCAAAACACATCCACACAGTATAAGAGTATCTCAAGTAAGTCCGGTTGGAGGTTGGCGAATCAGCCACATTTACCAAGCACTGTCTATCAGTTGCCAGTCCTTTAGCTTTGGCCATTGCCAACTTCTCCGATATTCAAACGGACTGTCTTGTTCTTCTACATCCTCCTGAATGGCCAACTTCTTTCTGCCAGCAAGTATTTTAAGTTGCATTTGCCCTGGTTCCTGCAGCCAACAAATTGAATGCTGGTCAGTTGCTTCCTGGTGAGTGTTCTCAATTCTTTGAATGTCTTGAATGGATAATGAAGAGCATAGTCTAATTTGGGTCTCTCTACATTCAGCTGGAAACTCTCAAGGTCCAAGTGTTTGGACGAGCTTCTTGGTCGATTCCATCGCTGGGTAGAAAGGAGAAGCCGATGCAGTTGGCTTCCATCTCACACCTCCGGCGACCTCACTGCAGCTGCGAGGAGACACTGAGGCACTGATCTTCACAACATTTCACGACTATGTTTAAAAGAAAACTGAAAGAGAACAACTATCTGCAGAACTATATACAGTGCACAACCCCTGCAGAGTAGTGCTGAATGTGCTGATGATGATGCTGTGCCTGCAATCTGCCAATGCAGCAAGGTCACAATCAAGTAAGGATGCCCCATTTCCGTAGTAGCCATTCACCCGGCAATTCGGATCTTCAGGATCACAGCCTAGCACGCGAGTTTGACTGCTCTTTGTGAAGAAGTCTGTTCACAAATTTGAACATGTTCAGCCGGCTACGCCAAAAACTCTTTTGATCTTGAACATCTTTACACGCTGCTTTAAAGAGGTTGAAAGGCATCATGTACCAGTTGCTGCCATTTCTACCAAGCCATACAGAAAATCAAGAGCAAAGACATCGGACTCACTTGCATGCCTTGGATGCTCCACCAGCTTTGCAACTCTATAGATCCAATCTCTATATTGCGTATGTGAATCAATATGATGCACAATATAATCATAATATTGTATTATTGTGCATTATTAGATTTTGTACAGGATGACATAACATACATAACATCCTTTTGATTCGCATCAAAGCCACTGCAAGGCTTGATCTACAGTATCTCATATCGCCCGGCTTTCTCAATTTTAAACCCCCAAAGCCTTCAGGTCTGCAAAATCCTGCTCCCACCAGCTCGTACGTCTGCAGGGCTTTTGCACAGAAACTCTCTCGATAGCAACCAAGTCAGAGGTCATCAGCAATTGCTAGATTTCCCATGATGTCAGTCTACAATGCTCGCTTCTATATACCTTTAGTCTCCAGCAATGAGGCAGTCAAGTCAAGCTGAAACGAATCTTGCAGGCACTTTACAGACAGTATTTGTTGCCAATGGTTCTTCCCGAGACTCTGAACCAATCAAAAACATGGTGACAGCGCCTCTAAGAGGCCAGGCGTTTTCCAACGTTCATCCAGCATCGTCATTTATTGATTTTGCAAAAAAATGTGCGTTTTACGGATTGGATTGAAAATTGTCATCACAAAAAAAAACTAAAAGTGCTGTAAGGGTCTCCAAACCAAGTGTGTTTTTGCAACCTTCGCAGGACTTCGCAACCTTTTTTGGTCCAAGTTCGACGTCTCAAACTTTGCGGTTGCGCACTTTGTGACACAGTTGGCCAAGTGATGTCCATAGGGAATAGCGCGAAGTTGTAGTTGTAGTAGAAGTGCATAGGAAGTTCTTATGACGTAGCATCAAGTAATATGCGTGTATATATATATATATACATAACTTAGCATGAAGTTGTTGTAGAAGTACAAGAGAAGTTCTTATGACGTAGCAACAAGTAATATATATATATACACGATTATATACGTGTATATATATATTATATATATAAATGACGGAGCTTGAAGTTGTAGTAGAAGTACAAGGGAAGCTCTTATGATGTAGCATCAAATAACATTATATATATAGTAGCATGAAGTTGTGGTAGAAGTACCAGAGAAGTTCTTATGACGTAGCATCAAGTAATATTACAATATATACATAGTTATAATCAATTATATGTATAAGTTTGCAGCTGCTTTTTCTTCAGCAGCACCTTCGTGTAACTAACTTCACAGCATGCACATCCACAGAAGGCTGGAGCAAAAGCCAGGCTGTGGTAAGAAAAGAGAGACCGGTCTATAAAAACAGGCTGATCAAACCTGCAATCCATATTTATCATGGCGTGAAGTTGATGTTGAAGTTGAAAAGGCTTCTCATGACCTAGCATCATGTAAGTGTGCAAGTGCCAGGACGTTATTGCACCAACCCACCCCCCAACCAACCTCACCCCAAGATAGACAACAAGAGACACGGAAGGGCAGGGAGAAAAAAAACAAGGGAAGAAAAAAAAATAAACACCCGGCCTCTTACGGACGCTGCCACCAAAAACATGAACCGCATTCATCCTTATTCAATCTATTTCATTCTACGAGTATTTCAAGATAACGTGTTTGAACAACTTCAGGCAACTTCCAAGGAAGCTTGCCAAGTCCCGCATGTCTGATGGAGTGCTTGATGGTTTCTGGTCACTTCACTCACCTTTTCCAAATTCTCCTTCCAACTAAATGATTTGGTTTCACATGTTTCACCGAGTTTCACCACTGCTCATTTGCCTTGCTCTCAATTTCCCTCAATTGATTGTCTCGTCTTGGTCTTGTTCCATGTTGTTCCCATGTATTTCCTGCCTTGGTGTAGTTCTGCCATTTCTCTGCATGGCACACGGAGCCGTATGGCTTCAAGGGTGGTGTCTCTGAGTAGTTCGTCGCCAAGTTGAATGAGACCTTCGAACTGTCCGAAAGCGATCTGACGCAAAAAATACCAAGTACAAACAAATAATCGAGGAATCTTCGACTCTTCGATGCACTTAATAAATCGTGACATCACAATTCAGAAAAGTAGTCTGATTCCACAGCTCCTTATGCCGTGTATATATATATATGATTATATATATAATGCGCGTCAAACAATCGCATGGCATTGCGTAAGTGCTTTGATTCCAGTTAGGGCATTTAGTGAAGCCGAGTGGATACAGTATTAGTTGCTAGGCATGATAGTAGCATGATGGATTGCATCATGCATCATGGTATCTCTTGGCGCTGTATCGCAAAACCCTGTTTTTATTCTTTGACAGTCTGAGGCATATTCAAGTCCAGATTGTCGGGAGGATCATAGAAATTTGCACATGACAAGAAGACATAGATTGAGAATATGATAGAAAATGACCGTGTGGAGGAAATGTGTCTACTGAAACAATGTGTTTGTACATATGACCGTGTTAGACTTGCACACTTGCATGCACAATAAGTACTCGCTATGCGCTGCAATCTATGGGTTCGACATGGTTCGACCTGGGCAGCCCACATATTTGGATTCCTCGACAAGAAATCTGAAAATGCCTAAAACATATTAAAACATCCCAAAAAATCCTAAAACATGTCACTCAGCCAGATAGAAGGCGATATGGGTCTGATACGTAGGACTGATCTGTGCTGTGAGAAGTCTGTTCACTGAGAAACGAGGGAGCTTTCTTGGGCGAAAGGTCTGATTGCAATCAGAACAGGTTCAGGTCAAGACTTCCCCATGCTGCTGGCCTTGTCATTCGCTCCCCACATACAGTATTTGTGTCCACCTGCGGTGCGACAAACAGCAAATCCTTTTAGGATGCGAACTATGTCTATGTACACCATTAATCACCATTGTCTGGTCAGGATCAAATCAGCTCTGCAACCCGTTCCCAATAAGGAAATTCAGGACTCGTTTTGAAAACAGTGGGACAGTATGCAACAGTCCATTCACTTCACTCCATGCCCACCTGTGCGATGGACAGTTCCTGCCCATTGCTTGCCCATCTGCACTGCTGCAATCTTGCACTCCGCAGCGGTCTTGATATCGGTGTCATCCCTGAGTGCGCACACATTCCCCAGAGTCCAACATCCGACTGATCCCGGCTCCCGAAAACACAACATGGTCTCCCGTCTCAAAGACCCGGGCTTAGACCGGAAAACTCAAAACACCCTTGACACAGCCCAACGCCAACATTGAGAAGAGCCACGTGCAGTAGGCTTGCCAATAGGTCCTCTCATAGACCTCACTCGCCAAATGCCATCATCTGCGCTGCCACCAAGCACAGCTTGGCTTCAACAATGCGTGCTACCTAGCCGTATCAAGCCGTAGCCACCTTTTTCATACTTTTTCACCATTCCTGTACCTTTGATGCAACCTGCAAGTCCTAATGTTGTTTGGCGGTTCGATTCAACGGCTCGTTAGGCCTTGATGCTTATTACAACCACAATTGCCTTGATCAATCTGTTCTGCACAGCACTCAGCCCTGCTGCAAGCTAGTTTGCATATATATATATCATATAGATATGTGTGTTTTTTCACGAGCACAATGGGCTCCCAACAGGATCTTACGCAAATCCTTTGCCAGGACAATTGCCGGGTGAAGTTTGAAGATCACGAATTAGAGAAGTTTTCAAACAATTGGGAGTCAAAAATGGCACAATGGAATGAGAAACAGAGAGTTTTGAAGTTGCATATAATCATATGTATATTGCTTATTGTAAATCTAAAATATATCGCTAGAGTATGCTAGAGTGCTAGAGCTCACTCCTACCATGCAACCACAATTCAGGAAAGGCATTACTCGAACGTGGTATAATAGCACCACAGGGCGACGTTGTCCATCTTCAACCAAACTCCGTCCCTTCTTCGAGAGGTAGCACGCGATTTCGAGGTTGGGAGAAGGTTTCCTGTTTGCCCCTGACCAGATTTGCCCAAATTCCTCCGTCACCTCTAAAAGAGAATAGTGGAAGCTGGCCAAAACTGACATCACATAACCGAAAGAACCTGACAAACGATTGAAATCTCTTTGCAACTTCAGTACGATTATTAAAATTATTCTTGCAACCCCGGACCGTTGAAAACAACAATTTCGAGCGTTTCCTGCAAAAAAATGCGAACAAGAAAAAAGGCCAACGAGCGCAAAATTCAAGAAAGATCATTTTGAATTGGGATTGCATGGCTTGAGGACTGAATTTGAGCGTTTTTGAAAAGTTCCCACAGTTCTTGGGAACCAAAAAATCTCGAAGCCTAAATTTAAGTGTCAAACGAAATGGGGGTCCGTGCACATGTACGATCATGTACGGATGTATGTATGCCTGCCTGCCTGCCTGGCTGGCTGGCTGGCTGGCTGGCTGGCTGTGTGTCCGTCTGTATGTCGTACGAGTACGTCCGTACGTGCATATTTGACATCCAGCATGTCGTCTGTTTTTTCTGATAAATCATATTTAATCACATTATATATTCATTATTAATCTATGTACGAATTCGTGTCTGTGGGGTTTGCAGTGCATCCAAATCCTTGAGCGCTTGAATGTCTTTGAACCCTTGGGTGAGAAGACATTTCGTTGTTGGATGAAGGCTGAGTGCTCACGTGGCATCAAAGCAAAGATATGACACAACATGGCTTATAATAAGCAAAAGGATACTCAGATGTACAGTAGTCAGCACAATGGAAGTCATCAAAATGACACACTTAAAAACACATTAAAGAAACGCAAAAAATGCCCGGAATGAGGTTTGGTAAGCGCTCAACTCTGGGTTTGTAGCCGAAGTCTGCCTGGGTGCCTTGGGTGAAGGCTTTCAACGAGGCTCGCATGTGTTTCATGGGAAAATTGGGAAATACCGGAAATACCTCTTGCAAGTTTTGCCAAAGAAAATCCACACGAACGGATGTCGTCATAACCTCACCCAGCCTGAGCATAAAGCTTGACCGCACGTTTTGAGGGGTTGAACTCATCAATTCATCTTGTGCTGCTAGATTTGATGAATGAGTAAGCGACATTAACAATGCATTCAAAACCAAAGGATCTGGATCCAGCATTCGTCAACTGGTCAACATGCATTGATAGAATTCATCCGACATCAAATGCTCTAGTGCTTTGAGAAGAATGCACTGACTAATCAACGGAAGAGAAACGGTTTTTACCAAGAGGGACCCTGATCTGACAGTTTCGTCATATTGCAAAAAGAGGATGAAAACAGGCCAAGTCAATTGCGTCTTCAGAGATCTTCAATTTATGATCCTTCCAATTTTCTAATGGCATGGACTCTCTAGCTAGATTAAATTAGATTAATTACTATTAAAAGTCTATTAAATAGAATGCTTCTGCCACTCGCATCCCCTCATGGCTGACAAATGAGCAAAGGGTTGCCGAGGATGGTACGAACCAATACCTGTCAAGCATCACGTGAACGCTTGCCACAACCTTTTGTTCTTATTGGTCTTGTCCCTTGGAACCAAAGAATAGGTTGCATTGAACCATTTATCCGCAAGTACTTTCCTCCATTGGTTTGATTATTTTGTATTGTTTTGTCGGAATAGAAAGACAAAGCGTTCTTCAAAGGGATTTCTTCAACAAACTAGTGCAGACAGCTGGTTGAAGAATCCTCTCGACCTTTCCAATATACCCTTCCTTGGGGGGCCATCACAGCAAGTCGGAGCTTTCGCCGAGCGTTCGCGGAATTTTGAGCTTTTGGTTTAATCTTGGAAGACCGCAGATTGTGACGAAAACTTCCCCCATGCTGCATACGGGACATGCATGTCATATACCCATGTATCAGACTCCATCACATCAGGAATAGCCCTAACTTCTCTTCTGCAAGTTTTCCCGAAACATCAACTTTTGCGAATGCATGTCATTGAGTCTCAACACTTCTTCGTAACTCAAGTCTTCGTGTGCGTGGGCAACTTTTCAAGACACTGCTGAGGCTAAAACGTCTGAAATCAAAGCATATTAGACAGGCACTGTAGATTTCGCACATCCACAACAGAACAGGTAACCTCTAATCATGTGTAAAGGAACTTCATTTTGTTGAACTTTATTCGAACATATGCAATCAATCGACAACATTTACTTGTTCGCAAATTGCGCAGCTATTCGCAGCTCCTGTCCTCCAGAATGGTCTCGTTCAAAGTCATTGGCAGTATGGGCGCCAAGCTGGCATTGTGGAGAACATTGGAGAACTGAGAGAAAATCTTGGACTCTACTTTTGCAAAGGCGGTTTCACTCTGAGCGCTCATCAATTTGGCAAAGTGACTGTGACCAGAGTACTAGTAGCCTCACATGCCTTCATTGTGTTTGAGGGAATCAAAATTGTGACAAAGTCTGCTTTATATAGGGTGTGAAATAGTTTTAGGATTTTTTTTTTGAACAGGTTTGGGATTTTTTTTTTGATTTCTTGGCTGGTACCATTTGCCTAGTGTTTGCAACGGTTTGGAACTTGAATTTGTCATTTTGCAT
>Ga0126342_10009172_pt1 | contig 17725 bp, 14 predicted proteins | sample Cyp1metagenome_FD_92528 | JGI IMG/M metagenome (GOLD analysis project Ga0126342, IMG submission 92528) | Coral microbial communities from Lord Howe Island, Old Settlement Bay, Australia - Cyphastrea 1 metagenome | ecosystem: Host-associated > Invertebrates > Cnidaria > Coral ... | reverse complement strand
CCATGAACATGCAAGATTTCAGCTGCTATGTTAGCGCTGTTCAACGGGAAATCCCGAACGCTAACGTAGCGGGATAATTTTATTTTTATTTTTTTTTGGCCCAGGTTAGATTTCACGGGAGTAAATGTAAATAATTCATTTTAACCCTGGAACTCAAAATCCTGGCTGATGAATTGGGATTAATTGGGGGGTCACCCCAAAAAATGTGACCAGTGGATGGCTAGTAAAGGTACCCATGAAGCAACCAACCCAGGAGTAAATGGTGGACAATACTAGACATGGGAAGTCGCTTACCTCGTGAAACCGACAAACAGCAGAACCGACCTACATATACTGATCGGGCTATCCAAGTTTTTCCTACAGACCTTGATCTCTACCTACTTGACCAGTAAAACCACTGTGTCTATCCATTTGGCTCCAAACAATTCGGAAAAACCAAAACACATCCAGCAGTTTATCATGGTTTATCAGTTTATCATATATTCCATCAATTTGTCGAATATTTGTTCATGGCATTTAGCGACCATAAATTCTGGGTCATGGTTGAAAAATCTAAACGATCGCTCATTTCTGGACCCAACTTTCCGCTGTTTTCCCACCTGCATAGCCGCCCGTTGTTCCAGGTTCCTCGATGCGCACGCCCCGCGCACGCAGCCAGGCGATTCGTTCCTCTTTGGTGGCCAGATCCTCTTCTGGATCCGACATGGCAACTCACTTAGTCACTATGGCTAATGGTAGATATTATCTGGCTGGTTGTCAAATGCCTAGAGACGGAGGTTTATAGCTGGGAAAGTCATCGAATGAAATGGTGGATATATCAAAGTAGATACAGTGTTATAATGTATTACAGTACATCGAACTCATATACTAGTTGATAAACTATATTAATAGCCATAGTAGATTATAGTAGATTATAGTCGATATATCAAACTTTATGGGGTTGATAAACCAACTTCTGTATAATTGAGACACCTCACCTTATACTGATTTTGACAGCCCTGATTTTGGAAAAAAGGAACTGATGTTACTTCAGGTTTTGTTGAGAAAGGGATACCTGCAATCTCTGAGTTTGCGAAAGACTCGGATGTTGTTACAGATTGCAACAAAAAAAAGTAGGGAATAAGTAGGGACGATACCAGCAATCTAGTGGTTGAGCCACCCACAAATATCTTCATCATCCCAAACATGGTTGAACAATGTTGAACATACATGAGACCGCGCTAAGCAGTGTTCCACTACTTGCGACTTAGCTGAGCCAAAAGGATTCGCGCAGCTATCGACCAGGAAATTTGATCATGGGCCAAGGATCCCAACACCAAAAAGGTGGGACCTGCGTCCAAGCTTCGAGTGAAGTTGGCCATGTAAGCTTTGCCGCAACAAGTCCCTAACGGGAGAGGTGTTTGGCATGTTTGGGGTGTCCTCAGTTTCCTAATGGAACGCAACTGGGATTTGGGTGTAGTCTTTACACATTTCTAGACCATTCTCTATCTCCATCTCCAACAACATGAACCATGTTGCCAACGCTAGCTAAACCGTTGCGTTGCAGTGCCTGATCAACCCCCAACTTGCCGCATCAAGCCATATATAAATTTCGATAGTAAAATCATACGACAAAGGACAAGGACCGTGGTTTCTGCTTCCATGTCAAATACCTTAAGTGAAGAGTCTGGAGCCTGAACCTCTTTGTTCCTGGCATGTGTTCAAGGCTTATGTACTGCATGATACTGCATGCACTGTTTACCCGAGCAACAAAAAGTGCAGTTGTAAGAAGCTGTAAGAAGCTGTAAGAAACTGTAAGAATTAAATTGGTTCTACTGGAATCTCTTTGACCCAACATGTCCATCGGTGCCCTTATCCATTGGCTCATGAAATCCTTCATGCTTGGAGTGCTGTCACCCAATGATGTCCTTTTCGTTTGACCCAACAGAACATCTACACAAGAAGGGCGGTTCCTAGCTATGTACTGGGTGGTTTATGCCAACTAGCTTCACCGGGATTCATGGCAACATACAAGTATATAGATATTATAGATATATTTTATATATATACAGTGCATATACACATATAAGTATATATTTTAATATATTTTACATGTATAAATACAGTTGGATGATGTTGGATGGGTGCATAAACCAATTCTAGTTTCCTTCTTGCGCTCGACGTTGCATGGTTTCAGATGGGGCCGCAAGGCAGTTGATCAGTCTCGATGGATTGGTTTAATGGGAAAATCGATGGTTTCCGGTTAATATTTTCCCTTAGACCAATCCATTGACAGTCACATGGCTGGCAAATCACCCAATAGTTCGTTTTTTTCAGTAAATTCATGTTCTTTTCCCAACGAACTAAACCAATGTTCATAAAATTTGTCCACGTTTGACACCGGAGGATATCATACATTGTTGGCGATTTTTATCCGATGATATCCCCCGAAAATGCAAGCTGGGAAATCCCCGAACTAGCCATGGATGTTTCTAATGATTTCTAGCTGGGAAAATCAACAAGCCATGATAGCTGGTAGAGATTCAATTGTTGAGAAAATTTTAGTTTCCCCTTGAATGGGCATATGGATGCATATGGGGGTTCCATAAATGGAGGTACCCCAATAGCTGGATCGTTAATGGAAAATCCTGTAAAATCATGTAAAATGGATGATTTGCGGGTACCCCAATTTGAGGAAACCTCCATATGCTATTAACTCAACCCAACAAAAACAGAAGTTTCGACCAAGGCACATCTCGATGCTCATGGCCATTTTCACCGCCCGAATGGAGGCCTTCAAATCCTGGTGGGAAAATAAGACAGTGACATGTTTCAAAGCATCAAAGAAAAACATCAACGACAAATGAAGAAATTTATGTCATGTGAGTCATGTGAACATATGAAAAAACAGTTCGACATCATTCAATCAGGTTGAACCAAGAGAAGATGGAACTTAACATGGCCCATGTGCAGTTGACTTCTCGTGGAGAAGTGCCTTGACATCACCCCATCCACTAGCGGCACTAGCGATTCATGTTTGGCCACACAGTCAAAAGACGCGGAACTAGCTGGTGCCGAAAGAGGGTTTGACTTGCAAAAACATTCCACAGAGCGCAAAAACTAAATTTGTGCATTGAAATTGCCTCAAACTTCTAGCTGTCGAAAATAAAAGTGGAACATGATGGAACCGTGAAGAGAAAATTACATAAAATTGCTATCCGCTTGGAAAGACCTCTGGTTTTCACCGTCCTGCACGGTTGCGGGGTTGCTCCCGCGCAAATTCATGATCGTCTCAACCTTCGTTGTGATTTCCACTGCAATTGTGCGGTGGAAAAAATGATGTTTCACTGGATGGTAGTGATAGCTGATGTGTGGAAATCAATGAGTTTTATCACTACATGATAAAGGGACATCTGGCAGTGATTGTGGCATTTCTTAGATTCTGGATAAATGAAGGCTGATGATATGACCGTTTAAGGAGAATATATGGGGAAAACATATGCATGCATTCTGGTAATTGTAGTAGTAAATACCCACTTTGATAAGGTCTCAATGCTGAACAGATCCAATACATTCCCCCCGGGGGTTCGTTTGGTGGAGTGTTTGATATTTCGGTGGAGGATTAGGTGCATGCCGACATCACCAAAATAGATTGGACAGGGATTGCATACAGATAATATTTATATATTTAACATTTGGTCAAATCAGCTCATACTCAATGGATTGGTTTAAGGGAAAATCTACAGGAAACCATCGATTTTCCCAGTAAATATGGGGTTTTCCTGTAAATTTTCCCTTAAACCAATCCATTGACATACAAGTCTGCATCTAGGGCTCTAATTATCAAATAGCCAGACTTTTGAAAAAGAAATGGTCTGGATCTGGCGATCTGCGGTTGGAGGTCACCAAATTGCGGTTGAGGTCGCCCCAGGCCGTGACACACGTGGGTGAAATTCCATGTGTTGCGTTGTGTTCGGTGGTTGTTGTTGTCGTTGTTGCTTGCGGGGGGGAAGTTGTGTGATCTTTGAGATTGCGGGGTACCCTACAGTATCAAACAAACCCACAGGCTGAGCACACCGATGTTGGAATCAGAAAGAGTATATGATGTTTCGATCATGCAACTACTGGCTGAGATCACCATCAACTACTGGCTGCATTGTTGGTCACCACTCTGGTGCTTTCAACCCCTATGAACGTCGTTGGGAATCATCGTACAATATCTTGAAGCCACCAACAATTTCTCTCAGTCTTCTGATTTTCCGATACGGCCTATATCTATACCATGTTATCCGATGTTTTTGTCCACCATATCCATACATTCTCCATGGTATATCATCATATCAGCATGTTATTCTCAACCAAGATATATTTCTGGGGCCTGGCACATCCAGGCCAGTACCTACTGGGATGATCTAGGGGCCGGCCGGTGATGGTTGTTGCTTGAAGTGGGGCCCCATCTGATTTAATATGTATAAATATTTATATATATATATGTACTGTGTATATATATATACTGTATATATATATAATGTATATGTATATATATTCTGTATATATATATATATTATTAGAGTATATATATATATATATTAGAGTATATATATATATATGAATATATATGTATACCTTAGGGTAAAATAACATAGGAAAACCAATGGTTTCTCCGGGAAAAAAACTTACAAATGGTTGATTTTCCACATCTATGTTCGTTTACCCTAGGGTACCAAGCATAAACAGAAATCTTAGCCTAGTTTCTTGGATCTCCATCCCAGTTCGTAAGTGGGCAACGACCATCTCATATCTCCCTTATATGTGGGAGATTCCAATACCCATAGGATCCATGTATGCTATATATGGTAATATTTACCATCCATATATCCCAAATGTTAGCATATGTACCATACATGGATCCTATGGGATAGTAATGGTAATATATGGGTCATTGATCACTTACTAATAAGGATGCACCCCCAAGCACGTTTACCAACTTACCTATCATAAATTCACCATGAATTCCACTGTTTCCCAGTCACAAGTTTTGCTCGTTGAAATCCCCATTCTTCTTAGCTCCATCTCCAGTTTCATTGCTTCATCAGCAATTGTTATTGGTTAAACCACCATTTCATTGGTTAAACCTCTTTTTTAGCGTCTTCGGTAAAGCCAGCATTTTTCGTATCCAAAGGTGTCACGGTAAAACCTCGTTGCGCCAAGGGACCAGGTCTCCAAACTCCAGTGGCCGGCCCTCGCGTTCCAAGATATCTTCGTAAACCTGATCGATCATCTCCTTGGGATGATAACACGGCGGGAATGACAAGTCACTGGTGCTTTTTTGGGGAATCGGATGATCATGTTGCTTAAATGTTGCTTAATAGATTAAGAATGTTTAAGAACCATAGTTAATAGTTGTATAATTGTAAAACATTGTAAAACTATTATGGGTCATTCCCTCATTCCCTACGTTCAGCAGCAAGTAAGATGCAGTTCTAGCCCTGAAAAAGGTGTAACTGGCTGAAAAAACCTCGGTGAAGTGATATTGTTCACCTTAGTTGCAGGAGTTGTAATCCAATGGCCATAACTGTTAAGGGCCACAACTGTATCTTCCTGGTGCTAAAAGTAGGAAGTGAGGAAATTGCCCATAATTATTAACAATCATAAAATTCACCAATTCCCTACTAAGCACAAGCGATTGAACACCATGAAATATGATTTTAGTTCAATTATATTTAATCAAACGTGTATATATATATAATTAAATATAATATATATATATATACTATCTGCAAAATATTGATGACACTCCGGCAATCAAACGTGACTTTCTGGAAAACCCACCATTCAGTCAGTTTGCTGATTTTCCCAGCTAACCTTGTTTGATGACTGGAGAGTCTCTTCAAAGGAATGGGATGGAATGGGTTTCTGTTCAAAGACATGTGTTCATCTTCAAATAAAGAATAACGTCATATTGTGCAAAAAAATGCATGAATTAATGGGAATATCATGGGAATATCACCAACCATGTGCTTAAATTTAACCATTCTATTTTTTTCGGTGATTTTTACGAAGAAAAATATGATAAGTATGTATGCATGGATTAGATTGAATGAAATTTGATAACCAACAACATTATATATATATATATCTGGTTGGTGGTTTCAAACCCTCCGAAAAATATGAAAGTCAGTTGGGATGATTCTTCCCAATATATGGAAAAATAAAAAATGTTCAAAACCAACAACCATATATATATATATAATTATATATATAAGTGTCTGAACATGGGGGATACCCCACAAAAGCACTATGCATGGTTTTGCGAAGATATTGTGATCAATATTAATCTCTTCTAGTAACTCCTCTACCCATTTGCACCCATATATTCATGTATAATGAAAACACTTCTGTACAGTGTGATATATAATGCAAGATAATGCAAGAATTATTAATTCAAACTTATATAGATAACTTTAGATAACCAACCAAAATACTGATTCTGAAACCAAACATGCAGACAATGTGTTTCAAACCATCATCAAAAGGGTGGTAGCCCAAAGACATGGGGACTGAATATGACTAAACTAAAGCCAACGAACATGTGGACCTGACTGAGGCAAAAAATGGGATGATCGTAAAGATATGGGGCCAGATCTGGGTCGGCATAGATGGTGGCTTTGCACAAAACAAGATCCCGTGCTTCCAATAACATTGCAAACCCTGAAAAGATGCCAATCATTGCAAATTGCAATTCACTAGTTCAGTAGCTAACATCGCAAAATGCAATTCACTAGTTCAGTAGCTAACATCGCAAAATGCAATTCACTAGTTCAGTAGCTAACATCGCAAAATGCAATTCACTAGCAGTATTTCAACCTTTCAGCATCAAACAAACCAGGTATCAAATTTTCTGGATGGAATTCCAACTTTTGCTGCCTATCCCAAAAGTTTGACCTCCTGCAACTTGGAGCTACCAAGCTTCAACCAAGGAGACAACGTCCACGTCCACACCGTACCTGGAGGGTCGATAAAGCACCACATCAAAAGACATAGGGAATCAGTTGTTTGAAAACCTCCAAAAAATACACAAATCAAAGCGAAACCAAATAATCCAAGGTCAAAAACCAGTGGTCGACTTAACTTTTAAGAATCAGATGGTTTGTTATTCACATTGAGCCAAAACAAATATGTACCCAACTTCATCATTAAACTCTGACTGAACCAAAAGCACTCACCCAGTGGGTATTTCAATCAGCAAGACCACTGGCCCAGGATGTTTAAAGGCGATGTCAACTACGTATGTTCTTCACCATAGTTCATTGCTTCGGGGCATTATTCCCTAAAAATCATAGTGTATCATGGCATACTGTAACATAATATAGCAGAATATATAATGCATAATATACCATGATATATCATAATATGATATGTCATAATAAATCAACATATATCGAAATACATCAAAATATATCAAACTATACCAAAACATCCCAAAATATATATATATTATATATAAACAATTCGTAATATAACAAAATAAATATGCATATTTCATAATGATTCATGATATGTCAAAATAAGCAAATATATATATATATATACACATCATATGAATAATATGGCATGATATATCACAACATCATAACCTATAGTAAAATGATCGCCCTCCCGCCAATTTCATGAACCAGGTTTCAACACCAATCCTGACGTAAGAGTGTAACAGTACTAAAAACATCACCTTCAGATGCAGTCAACATCTTGACACCAAACCTTCATGGGTTTTTGTCTGAAAAAAAAAAGGGAAACCATGGAAAACCCCAACATCATCCATCCGGGTAAATTATACGTACCATCTGGTAATTTAACATAGCCATGGAAAATCACCATTTTTAATAGGTAAACGGTAAACCATCTATAAATGGGCCATTTCCCATGGCTATGTCAAATAACCAGAGGGTAATATTTCACGAACCTGAATTAAGACCATGTGGGGGTGATTTCCCTATAAAAACCAGTATTCCAGGGTTCGGGAGAACAGTGAGGTCGTTATAATTTACTTATAATTTTACCCAGATCCATGGTTTATCATCATCTCCATTCAAAACCTGGCGATGTTTGGATTCTTGGTAATACTCAGGTCATCTTGGGCACCAATCAACTAACATAGCTGTAGAAAATCACCATTTTTAGTCGGTAAATCAACTATTTCTATGGCCATTGTTCAATAGCTATGTTGAATTACCTGAGGGTATCCAGTTAATACCTCATTAACAACCGTGGTTAATAAGTCCCCTGCCTTCAGTAATTATGCTTTTTACCAGTGGCTTGTTACCCCAGAAACACGAAGCAGGGCACAGGAAATTCACCACCTCCGCTTCAAGCAGCAACTCGTTGATCGCCGCTTTGGAGATGGGACCTTCCTTTTTATGGCTTTGTCACGAGGGAATGGGCCCCAACAATTGATGTTTAAACCCCAAAACTGATGGCCCTAAATAAACAGCAAACATGATGATCAACGAATGTAGTTGGGGGTAGCCCAGTTGCAAACTTGGAATCTGGGTTGCCTTTTTACACTTGAAGAAGTAAGGATCACCAGCCCATGTCGATGTTTTCAGAATTATATAAGAACATGGAACATCATGGAACCATCAAAGAAATAAATTGGTTGCTGGACTTTAAACCTTCCAAATGTGTTGGGCGCCTATTCTTGATCCATGCCCATAATCATGATATCCGGATTAGTTCGTTAGAAAGATCCTACAATAGTTTGTTACTTCAGTCCACACCGCAAAGTCAGCTGGAATAACACTTCCCAATGCTGCTAGCGTCTACTGTACGAGATTACTGCACATGATCCCAAACATGTTGGTACAAAACAAAAAATAATTGACTGAAAATAGGGTAGCCACGGGTAGCCATGGGTAGCCATGGGTAGCCCTAAACCCAACGTTTCAGATCTCGTGGCTTTTCTTCTGAAAGTTGTTGGGCCATCGCCAAGTCTCGGTGCTGATGCCCATTCGCTTCATGACCTGCGCGGCTGGTGATACGTACGTGTTGATGCTTTGTTTTGAATTTTTAGGGCAATTCCAGGGGAAAAAGTATGGAACAAATAATTATAGTTCCAATCTATTTTTTGAACTCTCCAAAAGCGCCTGTTTCAAGTTTCACGGCCTTTTCAACCCCCAAGACAAACGAAACAGCATGTTTGCGGGCTTGCGCTGCTACTGGGCAAGGCCCAAAATGGGGGCCCAATTTCATCTATATAAATCTGTAGAATGTTTCTTACAGTTTTGGGGTCCAGACTAGGGCGTGTAGAAATCTTGAAAAGATTCAAAGAAAGTTGCTGCTTCTAATCCACTAAGGAATGAACATGTTCAGGGCCCGGTAGCAACACAAGACGGCTTAGCGTCTTCCCGGCGCCGCAAAACACGCGCCGGGCCTCAAGGCTGACTTTGTTGGTCACCTATTTTTGTTCCACCTTTTGTGGATGTGTTGTGCCATGAACCCATGATGAAACAGGCACTTTTGGAGCTTAGGAACTCCAAATTGAAATTCAGTTTGGAACTGGTTTTACCCAGCCATATTTGATGGTTAAATGGCCGCTTGTGATGTTTAAATCGACATTTCCGTTGGTTGAATCGACACATGTTCATGCTTAAATCCTTGACAAATAAACCTCCATTTTTCATGGCTACCCTCAGATCAACGTCTATATAGATGTGAAAAATCGATCATTCATGGACATAGATCATATTTTCCCAGGGAAACCATGGGTTTCCCACATCTATGTAGACGTTTTCTCTCCACGCCCACCTGTCGCAGGTTCAGCGCCACCGTGGACACTGCCAGGCCCTCGCGTTCCGAGGCAGCCACGATGTCGATGACGTTCACCTCAGTGCATGGGAGATGCAACTAGTCAACAGATGTTTATTACCCCCTGGTAAACATACAAAAAACGATGGAAAATCACCATGTTTAATGGGAAGTTATCAGCTATTTCGACTGGGTCATTTTCAATAGCAAACTGTAACAAATTACCAGAGGGTAAAGTGGTTGAATAAACATAACCAGACAAGTTGGTTTAATAAATCAAATGGTTAAATAACCATCTGAATTTTAAGTGGTTGAATAACATAAATCTATTTGAATAACCTGTCAACGGTATCCATTTCAACTATTTTCAACTGTGGTTCCGGTTTATGTATCCTAAATCTAGGTTGAAATCATGATTCTAATGGGGATATTTTATGTGAATATCATGGGGATATTTCATCCATGATACGGATACGTAAGAATATGACTTTTCGGGTGATAACTGGGAATGTGACCCATATGTTATATTATGTTATATGACGGATTGAACCATTGTGGGGGTATCATGGGGATACAGCGGGATCATGTATAGTCAACGTGGTAATCCTCAAATCCCATGGTATACCATCATTTTCCCCAAAATCACGAAAGGGGATACTCCATGTTTGGACAACCCATTATTTGCTGATTCAGGAAGCCGAAGCATTCTCAGCAAATCATCCATTTGGAAGCCGATTTTAGTATTGAAACCCATGGTGACGTTGGGGGTCCTGAATTTCAAGAAACAATCATACCAATTATCATTATAACAACCATATTAAGGAATATTATGGATATAACTCCATTGAAACACTAGTTTTCCATTGAAACCCATGTTATTGTCACAACTAATACCAACTTTCCTATCGTTCGGATGCCCCTTTCAGAGGGAGATCGTACGAAAGATATGAGGACTTGACCGGATTTCATCTGAATTCACTCATGGAGATGATGGCAGCAACAACAACAACAACAACTACTACTACTACTACATCTATTACAACCACTACAACTACTACTGCTACTACTGCTACTACTACTACTACTAGTACTACTACTAATAATAATAATAACTATTGACTACTACAACAAAAACAACAAAAACAACTACAACTACTACAACTACAACTACTACTACTACTACTACTACTATTACTACTACTACTACTACAGCAACAACAACAACTACTACTACAACAACTACAACAACTACAACAACAACAACTACTACTACTGCTACTACAACATCCCTGCTAACCAACTATAGTAATCCCTCTTAACCAATGGATGTCCATGTTGGTGCCAGGGTATGAGATGATCAGTTGATTCGTGGTGGATTCCCAGTCTTCCAATGATTGGAGTGTATACCCCATGGGATAGAACAAACATGTGGAGCAGTGATATTCCAAAATAAATATTGAGCAGTGTAACCCCCTGCAAATCATCGACTAAGCGTTCTTAACGCAATGATTTGACAAGATTTAGAGACCCTTTAACCCAAAAACTGTATGCAGAGTTTATTCCCCAAGTTCGGGAGTTGAAACAGCAAGCGTAGGAATGAAACAAGCATGGAGATAGAGTGTATTCTTATATATATATATGTATGTGTATAATATACACATTATATACATATATGTATAGATATTATTATGGACACTTAAGATTAAGATCTATAAATACAGACGTATACATATAGACTTGTTTGTTCCCAGAATGAGTGAATTTGTTGTCAGCATCTACTCGGCTCTCCGCAAAACCGTTGGAAACACATCGACAAGTCGACGGGATGAACTCATCTACCAATTCAGGGTGCACATGGTTGTGACCAACAAACATAGATGGACATTGCAGTTGGCATTATGCAATGTCATAATATCCATATATGTGATTATATGTGTATATCTATCTATCTATCTATCTGTCTGTCTGTCTGTCTGTCTGTCTATCTATCTATCTATCTATCTATCTATCTATCTGTATATGTGTGTTGCCTATTCTATTTTGCCACAGTTGGGTCCTTTTTGAGGTTGCTTCGCTGCTCAAGTTCATTGCTCAAACTCTCCCCATCCTTGGTTTCATGCAGCATGGTCACCATGACACCCATCAGCATGTACATCATGGTGACCTCAATGGGTCCATAGGGAAAATAGGCGACCCGAGGTTTTGACACCGACCCAGCCAAGGTCATGGGATGCCGTCCACGCTGAGTGAAGGTGATCATAAGTGATAGAAACTGTGTACGCATAGATATGTATATATATATATATATATATGTCATGTCAGGTCAGGTCATGTAATGTAATGTCGCGTCGTGTCATGTATACATATATACTAGGTATATATCTATATGTGATATATATATATGTATATATACTTATAACTTATATGGTCTTAGATCTTAGATGTATCTTTTAATATAGTATACCGTGCATTTAACTGATGAGTTGAAACTCACCGGCGGTGAGCCATCCCAAAGAGGGCCTATGGCTTGATGGCCGACCCTAATGATGCTTATAGGGCCATCGACCAAAACCCATGGGAATACATCCAACAATGCCAACACATGCCAACCATGCCAGATGCGCGGCTTGCTTTCAGGAGTTCCACAACACCCTCATGACGAAATTTGAAAGTCATGGAACGCACATTTGCTAGTTGCTAGCGAATTCAAAAACAAAAACTATTCTCAGATCCTTGTTCAAACCCCAGCTGTCCTGCAAAATCCAATGTTTTTTTCCTGTTGAAATCCTTCGTATTTGTTGCACATTGAAAGAACAAATACCAAAAGCCCGAACGAAACACATCCTGGACAGACCCACAGACCATGGTTTTTCCAAGGTGCCGAAGTGATCAGCACCTGGCAGTTGCATATTAGTACCATGATCAAAAGATGCGAAGAACCCTCCGGTGATGATTTTATAGAATAACATTCATAACGGTTATTTAATGTTATTTATGGTTATATTCATGATTCATAATGATTCATAAAATGGTTCATCATGGTGATTAATGGATTTATCCTCCGGTGTCATCAGTCACATGGCACTGGAAAATCCCACAGCAATAGGGATGGCCATCCCCCAGTATGAGAATATAGTCCAAGTCTTCACCATGGCGCATATGATAGGGAACCACAATCACCATAAAATACATTATCTTCTAATTTTAACAATAATGTTAAAAAAAAACACATGATATTCTAATTATATCTAATTATAACAATAATGATAAACTAAGTTCAAGCGATTTGGCGGTTCAAAGTTGATCACAGTAAGCTTCAGTGTTGGATCCATTCATGTTGCAGGCCCATGTTCATGCGGGGTACGTTTCATATCGACGAATGACAGTTCCAATCTTCCAATGAGCCAGCTCATAGATTTCATAGTTCAGTTTGTAGTTGATAGATGTTGATAGCAAGTAATCATCTAATCTCAACTATTGGGTTTATGGATGGTTTATGGTTGTATTGATGGGCCATTCTCAGAGGTCGCTGGCTCATGATTTTTGTGCTTCTTGGATCAGCCACCGGCTCAGCGGCTCAGGAGCTCTTAATTTTGTGGTCTCATCAACAGCCAGTTACTGATACTTAGGTACTGGAAATTCAGCATGGTGATTTCAACCCACGAACATGGGATATATCTCAGCTAGCAAGGGTTAAAATGGGAGATATGCTCTTCGTCGCTTTCATTCCATGAACTATGCCCGTCTCAAGACCTGCTTTTCGAGGTACTACCCTGTCAATCTGTGCTGGTCGCTGATTCTACTCTTTAAACAGTGCATGCAAATGCAAACCAGACTTTCCCTCATCTCTGTTCCTCAAATCTGCAAAGAATTTCTATAGTCTATAGTCTTAAAAAAAATAACCAGCATCAACCAAATCCATCCTTTCCTCGCCAGTTCAACCTCAGCCTAGGAGCAAAGAGCATGATGCAGGGCCAGAAGACCGGATGCCAGCTGGACAGATCTGTCACCAGTTCTGCCTGTGAATAAACAACCATGGATGGTAGATTTTCGTGTAATCACCTATTCATATTGCACACCATAGTAAATAGTGGTAGTGGTGGTGGTGGTGGTCGTCGTGGTGGTGGTCGTCGTGGTGGTGGTGGTGATGGTGGTGGTGGTGGTGGTCGTAAAATTGTACTTCTTCATGGTGGATATTGACTATATGTAATGTGCACCATGTATGTCACCAGAACATCTAGCTCTAATCTTGCAATGTGATCATATATTGTATCATAATCATAATGTATCATATACGTATGTACCACACATGGCATGGATACAATCACTGAGGCAGGAACTCCACATAGATAGACATGGATCGAATTTTGCAGAGCTTTACTCTCAGCTTCGCAGCTTCCCTGTATACTTTTTCAGAAACCATTTTTTTTACGACTGAAATTTGTGAAAAGGTGTTGTCTTTGAAGATATTCTGGGCTCAATTACAATAATTACATGGCAATTCCATGGAATTCCAATGGTTCAGGAATTGCCATGGGATCTGCTGCCATGCCACGCTGTCAGAAAAGAGACTTCGCAGCAACAGGGTGTTCCTCGGGCATCGATTCAGAATTGCGACATATTGCGACTTCGAGAGCGAAAACGTCAGAAAAAACCACTTCTGGAGGATACGTGGCTATGTATCAAAACCCTGGCAGCCCTGGATGTTCATGTCCCAAAATGATCCAAAATGTATGTTCCCGCAAAAATCCGGAGAATTGGCGCTGGAGCAAAATGATCAAAACCTACAGTATAGTATAGTATAGAACTTGTTCCCTCCAAACCCCGGGTTCGCCACACTCAAACAACACATCCAAACAATATGATATACTTGTCACCAAAGGATGAATGAAAACACTGGCTATACGCAGTGATTTTGACTTTCAGTTTTCAGGATTTGGGGTTTTAATTTAGGGTTTAGAGTTTTAGGTTTTAGGGTTTTGAGTTTTTGGTTTTAGGGTTTGAGGGTTTTAGGGTTTGTTGTTTTGGAAAGTAAAAAAGTCAAACCCTACGCAGGGATTTGAGCATGTCAAAGTATATGCGGGATTCGCCGCGGGCAAACGTAGGGTTTTGCAGCGAACTTTTTTTTTTGTGGTGGAACATACATGTCATGTGGTTGGTTGCAGGGTTACACCCACAGCCGCCCACACTGCAATCACAGCTTTGGGCAGAGGTTCATGGCTGAAAGGACAGAGTCGAAATTTCTCGCAACAACGGCGTTGGAAGGATCTGTGTTTACCTCAGAGCAAAGGGCCTTCGGCGGGGGTAAAATCACAATTAGTCATTTTTTGGGATTGGTTCAACTTGTTCGGCAACGTCATGATGCAAACAAATGGTTGGTGATTCTTTGTAACCATCCTATTTTGGCAGGTTTTATAGTCAGCGTGATTTTGCGGCCACAGCCACTGGTGCAGTGAAGTGGAAACTCCGCAAGTCGAGGTCACAAAATCAAAGTGATACAGTTCATCAAAGTGGTTTCAACAAGTTTCAATCCAAAGACTTTCCCAAGTTGCATCATCTCATTTTGGGGATGGGAACCTCACAAATAGCCATCCATCACCTAGTAGCCAAGTCCCGCAACAAAAACCCCGGCTCCAATCGGCCGCAGCCAGGCTGCTATGAGGGTTATCTGCTTCAGGGTTAAGGCAAAGACATAGACCACCATCAAACAAAACACTGCGATCACCTGGGCCATAGCCATTGGTCCACCGAAACTGGGATGATTCGGAATTCGGAATGATTTGTTTTGGTCAAAGGTAGCCCCCAAGTTGGCACATCAAATGGTCAAATCTGGGGAAGTTCGTCTGATCGTCTGAGGGATGAACACAACGAATACACATGGTTTTTTGGTGTATCAAAGATCTTCCCAGGCTGACCCAGGTCCTGGGAATTAGAAGTTCTATCACGAGCATCGCAAAAGTGATAGAACACCATTTTTTGGTGGATTACATACCCATTTTTCGTCAATTGTCTACCTCAAATTGCACGGCTTGATACCAACAGGTGCCTGATCTATAGCCATATCTGGGCAAATCTTGACCTCTCACCAGAAATAAGCGAAGTGTGGCAACCAGTTCCAGCATACTCAATGTGCAGTTGTTGGGCTATGGATGGCTATGGCTATATCACCGAACAAATCAGGTCACATGATCCCATATTTTCTGAACGGATATTCCTCCTATTCTTCACCCATGGTGACCCTTTTTGTTGGTCAAATGTTCGCAGTTGGGACTGTCGTTTGGGCAAGCCCCAAAGTGGCTATCTGAATGGGAAAAAATACATAAACATACTAGATCAAAATTCTACAACCAACATTTTTTCCGAGTCCTCCTGACTGTTCGAGTCCCATTTTCTGTGTCCTTCCGCCAGGTGTCCAACATGGAGCGTCCCGCCGCGCCGATGGCTTTGATGACCTGCCGAGGCCGCAGAGAATACCAACAGTCATCCCCAAGGAAGGAGAATTTGTTTGGTAATGATGGATGATTACTAATGTAAAATTGGATTACCCATGAAAATTGATTGGTATTTTGCCAGAAATTTTTGGTGACATCCAAATGGTGGATGATGAAAAAACATTCTACAGTAATCATCCTTAAATTTGCCAATGATGTTGGATGATTACAGTAATCCACCGATGTGGGCAAGAGAAAGGCCAATTTTTTCCAAATTTGCTACTTTAGGGTTGGATGATGTTGGATGTTACGAGTACTTGCATCTGTTTGGAGGTTCTATCTTACCAACAAAGACCCTCGAATGATGCTTACCCCCGTGAACGACACCTGAAATGTTTGTCCATTTTAGGGTGGTCTTCCCTCCTAGCCATCATTTACAGATATTTTTGGCATGGTGGCATTTTTTGGTTGCTGTGAGGGACCTCCTTTTTTAATCCAGATCTATTTGGGTAATCGAACATGGCCAAAAGTCCAGTGGAAACTCATCCAAACTTCGGGGTTCCCCTGGGCTGAAAATCCTGGAAATGTATATGCATAATATGGAAATATCTGGAAATGTTGACGAACATTCAATCTACTTCAGGATGTAGAAATAACACATGAAAAACATTCACATCACCAATATTCACTGTTTTTTGCCCATGCTGTACTCGTTGGGAAACTATGACCGTTTCCAAACCTGCCCAGAATTTTGTCATTCCTTGAGATTCTTCCCTAGGAAGAAACCAAACTAAATCAGCACTTCCCAGGCTTGGTGGGGTTGGGACATAATTTGAGGATGGCTCAAAACATGTCAAAACCTGTACGACAGTATATGACAGTACCATTTGGGATGAACATTTTTTAGGACCTATTTCCGCAGCCAGAGGCCCCCAGGGGTTTGACCCACAACTATCCAACCCCCCCATCTTTCTGATTGCCATAATGAGATCACTATTGCATCACACATATATGTTGGAATATGCGGGTTTGTCCGAGGCTACCGCAAAATCCCCATTGGTATTTCACCATTGTCCCTCTAAAAAAAAGGGCCACTTTACGACATCCATTGATATCCCCCTCATACAGACAAAGAAATCTGGATGAAATCTGGTTATAGGTCAAAACCCTGGTACCCAAACTGTACTCTAAAAAAACTCGCTGGTGAATGGATGGTTATTCCCCCTATCAAAAAATATCGTGGGGTTGGTTCACCCACTAGCGAGCCGTGGGATGATCCGTATCCCTATTGGTCCACGCGGCAATGCTCAACTCCGGGATGGCCCGCAAGAGCTTGGCCATGCGCGACAAGCGCAAAATCTTCACCATGCCTCGAGTTTCGTGGCGCGGACCTTGAGGTCCATTGGATTGGATGTTCATCATTCATCTGGGGTATTTTACTATTAATATATATATAATATATATATATTATACATATATATATTATACATATATATATATTATACATATAT
>Ga0126342_10009171_pt1 | contig 17725 bp, 15 predicted proteins | sample Cyp1metagenome_FD_92528 | JGI IMG/M metagenome (GOLD analysis project Ga0126342, IMG submission 92528) | Coral microbial communities from Lord Howe Island, Old Settlement Bay, Australia - Cyphastrea 1 metagenome | ecosystem: Host-associated > Invertebrates > Cnidaria > Coral ... | reverse complement strand
TCCCATCCCAGACCCACCCTTGCCCCTATTTTCCTTTTCCGCGCACCAGCCGTGCACCAATACCCCCCCCCCTCCTGCACCAAAACGGCAAAAGCAGTCTTAAGCCAAACGGGGGTTCTACAACTTATACTCATGTCTTTTAACCGCATTATACAAACCCTTCATGTGGTTGTTTTCACATTCCACCAAGTATTTCATTTTGGCTTTTCGCTCACGCACCTTTTTTCCCAAAGCTGGTGCTGTTCTAGGGACATGACTAAAAACTGCCTGCATAGGTCAAGCCATTGAATTTCTGGTAGTTGAGTTGGAAATGGAGCAAGCTCAGGTATACTTTCAGCCCAAATTTGAAATGAACATGCTTGGTACCGCCACCTACAGATGGCGCACCACTCTTGCCATAATGAGATGGTGGTTCGAGTCCAAATCTGAGCATATTCTTGCACCGTTTGCAAACGTTTCTGCAGTGAATGTAGCCGTCTAATCTGCTTGACCATACTTTTCACTTTGTAGCTAGCAGATTCCATAGAGGGGTTAAAATCCCCGTCTCTAGCCTTTTTGACTGGTGTGACATGTGGTATCTGCAAAAACCGAGTGATTTGGCAGCGCCCCTGGAATCTTTTTGGAAGTTTATCAAGAGGTTGTAAGGTGGGATTTGTTGCATGATCATGTTTAATGGCAACATCAACTGTTTTTTCAACAAGCTACGCCCATTCAAGCAAGGTGGTGGGTTCTGGGCTCTGGCAAGTTTGTTCCGCAGCCCTCTCGAGGTCCTGAGAATCAAGTGGTATTTCAGTCCAAGATTTTGGCATTTTCAATCTGCTGTGAAAAATATCTTGCCTAGGAACCTGGAAAGCCACAATGACCGGCGAATGAGCATCAAACAATCCCTGGTTATCAACAGCGATTGCTTGCAGTCTACCACAAAGTTCCGGTGGTATCCAGGCAGTGTCGGGTGTGGTGGCACCTTTGCAGGTGGCAGGCATTGCGGTTCCATAGTGGAGCTCATGTAGCTTTTGTAATGACATGTATCCTCTGGCACGCAACATGTCAAAATTTTCAAGTTCATGCACATCCATGTTGAAATCTCCTACGAACACTGCTGGAAGGTTAGTAGTTTGAGACATACTTAATGCATGCGCAAAAAGCTCATTAGTGGCTTTCTTGTGTCCTGCATTGCCACCTGTGAAACCATACAACGCAAGGATCTGCACATAAATGGTGCCCCATCTGACAATGGCATGAGTAACCCGATCAGCTGCTTGCATGGGTTTGTGACATTGACTGTTGGCTTCTCTTATGGGCCATTTTGTATGAATGGAAGTTCCACCCACACGGCCACGCATGCAAGGCAAACCATTGATTCTTTCTCTTTGTTGCATTACTGGGTCAGACCAAACTGTCTGCATACCAAGTTTCTGGATCTTGGCCCGCATCGATGCTTGCACTTGTTCAGTGGCAGTGGTTTCTGCACAGCAGAACGTGTCTACATTGTGTAGATCCATGAGATTCTGGAATTCAATTTCCTTGTTTCTAATGGCAGTGGGATTTACAATGGCAAGGATAGCCATTTGACTTTCGGACATGCGACCATTTGGCCCTGGATTCTTGGCTTCTCCTATTCTGATACCATTAAGGTGATTATGCGACCAATTATTCTTAGGAAGGGGACCATGATGTTGTTCTTCATGGACTTGTTGTCCAGCATCGAGGTCACGGCAAATTTGGCAAGCCAAAATGGCGAGTTTAATTGGCATAGGCCCCCAAAGTCGGTCGACTAACGGAGGATCTTTTTGGCAGAACTTATGAAGGCACGTAGGCAACCTGTACAAGTCATCACTACATCCTACCAGTACATCTGGCAAATGACAGAGGCTATCAAAAGGCAAATACCTGGCAAGGGTCCCCTTGGCTCTATTAATTATGGATTGAAGGATGCGTCTGCGCATCCTTTGCACCTCTAGGTGTCTACCGTCGGAGTTGACACGCTGGCAAAAGAAACAAACAAGAAAGTTTGTACCCCTAGTTTTCCTTCCGCAATGACTGTGTAGTCACCCCTCCATACCATCATCATCATCTTGGTCATCAGGGCGACCTCTCTTTGGCTTGGCTTGAAGCAGCTGTCTCAGCTCTCCAAGCGTGTTGTTCAGCTGCAAACTCTGATTATTGATGGCATGTTGGAAGGATGTTTCCAGTTCAGTTTTGACGGATGCAATCGCGGCCTGCATTTGCATCTGATTTTGCTGTTCCCTCTTGGAAACCAAGTGAAATTCATGCTGTGTATCTGTCTGGAGTTTGGCAAGTGCAGTTTCCAGTTTGGACAGTTTGTCCGTGTGATCTTGCAACTTTGCTGAATGCTCTTGAAACCTGGCTTCAGAAGGTCCTGGCACATCTTTGGGCTGCGATGGCATGGCCTTAGGGCCTGTATAGGTGGCCCATGGATCAAAATTGGGTCCCGTGGCATCTGAGGCTTCGGATTTATTGTGTTTGTCCTGTCTCCGGGGTCTTGGACCTGCAATTATGGGATTGCTAATAGCAGTGTCTCTCGGTGGCAAATACTTGAGCAACACAGGTTTGTTGTTGAAGAGGTGAAGCCCTTCAGGTGGCATTGTGCTGCTTCCAATGAGCCATGCGTTCGGTCCCAGCGCCTTGATGGCCTTGAAACCCCATTGGATGTGCTGGCTCCACTGTTCCAGCATCTCTGCGCTACAGCCATATGGCAAGGACTGCACCTGAAAAAGGTGTTGCACATCATGAGTCTTCGGAACTTCTTTGTCTGGGTAAATCACTGCCCATGCAAGCTCAAAGTCCTCCTTTGCATATCGCAACCCCAGTGATTTCTTGTTTCTCACCATTCCAGCACATTCATTGGTTTTGGAGGCCAAACTGGTTAAATGTGCAATGGATCCGTCAGTCCAAATAACCCTCCATGTCATGTCCAAACGGCCTTGATTGTCTTTGGGAGTGATCCAAACACGATTGAATCCAGACAGAGTGAGCAACTGTCTCAGCTTGTCACTGGCAACTGTAGCATGAAACTGGACACTGGTGGCATGCTGTGCAGTTGTGGGCTGTCTGTCTTTTCGCAGTGACCTGCCCCATGTCGCATGAAACACAGCCTCGAGTCCTTGAGCAGCAAGTACCTGACGTGCATATGCAAACGGATGATCGACAATGTAGTCCCATTCCTCTTTGGTCCAATCTTCTTGCCAAAAGGTGACCGCAACTGTCTTGCATGTCTGCTCATTAATAATCGGCTGCTGAGAGACATGGGTTTTCACTGCTTTTTCACCAAGCTGAAAAAGGGTGGCTTTCATGATGATCGGTCTGTTCTCAGCATCTTTGCATGGCACATGTAGCAGCTCATGTCTAAGAGACGTGTGCACATTCTCATGAGATCCTAAGACAACCATTCCCAGTTCGTCAGGGGAGATCAATTGCTGCTCTTGAATCCATGGCAAAGCTTGTTCAACCGTCATCAACGCAACCCCACAAGTTTTGTGCCTCACCTGCTGGATTTGTGGCAGTGGTTCATCATTCTGGCCAATAAAGAAAGAGCTCTCTATTTGGTAATCAGCTGGATTGATCTGCACTGCAACTCTTTTCCTGGTTTTATTGGCTCCAGCTCCAGCAACCTTGCTGGCTGCTTTGGTCAATTGTGGTGGCGTTGAGAGGGAGCACTTTTCACAAAGTTTCAGAATCTCATCCGTCCTCTGCTTTCCTGGCGGCATTTGAGAAATTTGGAGAGCATGCTTGAGTCCAATCTTATCTACCAGGACATCTGTGGCTTTTGATACCCATTCCAGTGCAAATCCTTGTTCAAGGAGTGAGGCTGCAAGTGAGTTCCGTGCATATGATTTCTGAGACTCCTTCGAACCTACACCGCCCGAGAATTCAGGGATCATTTGAATCATGACAAATGAGCACGAAGTTTCATCAAGGAGTTGTTGCACTGTGACATCACAACATTGTTTGGCCTTGTGAATCAACCTCATGCATTTCCCGAGCAAAACTGGGTACATGGCACACTGCAGCAAGGAAGCAATCGACGTCATGTTGAGAGAGCCATTCAAGGGGCCATCCCAAATTGCTTTCGACTTCCATTTCAAAACCACTCTGATCTGATTTGATTCAGCAAGCGCATCCATGATTTTCCTGGTGGCAGCAATGGCAAGCACAGTGTCGAATGCATCTGGCGGCAATGGCATGTCATGCTGATATGTCACTTCAGTTGTTCGCTGGTGTTCACTTTTTTCAATGGACAGCTTCAACCTTCGGAGAGATTCATCATGAAGGAGATTTTCCCAGAAGGCCGCGGCAGTTCTTCTTGGAATGTCATCTCCTATCACACTGAAACAACAGTTCATGCTTGTAAGGTCCCACAGGTAAGACAGTTGAACCTGTTGAAATGACGCCAAGATCAAACATGCATGCTGATCAAGCGGAACTTGTCGGATCCTAAAATCCATGAGGAGAGTGGACCAGGTGAACTGCTGTCCTACCGCAATGATTCCAAACTGATCAAACTGCAACGCAGGTAGTTCCATTTGTTGGAGCTGTGGCATGATTGGTTTCTGCATGTCCAATTGGATAAAAATGAGATTGTTTTCATGCACACATGGCGTTGCCAACTTGGCAAGTCCTGCAAATTCTACTTTTGAGAACTCATGCTTCAATTCAAAAGCATATCCCTCTTCCTCATCAACACAGTCGGAGATCAGAACCTGGCCATGAAAATGATCACGCAATGCACTCGGCTGGGTATCTGCTGTGACCCAAAGATCAAGCTGTCTTTTGCAGGTGGTGAACTTGCCTCTTAACATCAATTGGAATTCCGTGGTCGGAGGAATTTCTGACTGTGTGGTCGGGTCTTTTTCAGTGACTTGGGAGGCAGAAGGCAACTTGTTCACCTGACAATCCTCAATATGCTGCAGCCCATGATCCGGATGCCAGACATGTGATTCAGGCAAACGAAATTCCAACTCTGGAATGTAGACAGCATCAAAATTGGCGAGTTGCAAATCCCAGTTCCTTTCTTCAAGTACCGTGTTTGCCACAAAGAAGGAGCCATGCAAACCATGAAAAATGGAACACTGATCGGCACGCAGTCTGTTTTGGAGAAGCGCATGGAAGGCTTCTTCAACATCAATTGCATCTTTCCCTGTCTTCAAACTGTTCAGTGCATTGACAAGAACCAACATCGCATGAGGACACGTGATCATGTTACCTGTCTGCTTCCATGTTTGGCTGAGATCCCTAGTTGTGAATGCAAAACCATGAGTCACATGGCACATCTGCAATTCGGCCGGATGCAAGAGTCGAAGGCTACCATCAGAATCTTGAAAGAAGTGTCCATAGTATCCCTTCCTTTCTAGACTGGATCTACAGAGGTCGTGCTGTTTACCATACATGGCCATGACAGTAGGCTGCACTTGTTCACCTGTCCTGGTTCGGATACTAAGGATTTCTTTGCCTGTCAGGTTCTTGTACTTTGCATACATGGGAGGAAGCATGGTTGTGTCCTGCGCGCATGAGAGCATGAGTTGTGTCACTTCCAACTGTACAGCATCGGGCAATGGCTTGGGAATGATTGCATGCAGCATGTCCGGAAAAAGCTGTTCAATCTTTGGCCACATCTGTACAGCTTGAAAATCCACAGCCTGTGCATTTCGATGGACTGCCAAGGCTAGCCATCTCAGGCGTGTGACGCTTCCAAATTCCGCTGAATCAACCACTCTCTGCCAAACAAGTTTGTAACCAACATGCTTCAAGAGATCCAAGCACAATCGTTTGTGCTCATGCGTGGCAAATGCATTCACTTGTTCCAACAGAATCATCAAGGGTCTAAGCTGTCTGCATCTCAGGATCATCGTTGGGAGAAGACATCCTATGTCGGAATTGAGACCTTCTTGCTTGCCTGCCCCTGACCATGGTGGACACGGAGCAGAAATTGTCATGAGATGTACTCCCCATCTAGATGTCATCATAAGCCATTCATCATCATCGGCATCTACATGAATGATTACATCTTTGCCATAGCTTGTCAGATCAAACTTCGGTTTGCCCTGTGTTGCTTCAATGAGTAACGCATTGTGAGTCACGGCATACTGCAAACACGTTCTCAAATCGTTGTCCAGGGCAATTGTTTGAAACTTGACATCGTAAAACCTGGACAAGGCTTCACATGCAAACTTCCACCCTCCATAACCTCCTGAATAGGCCTCAAAAACATGTATGGTGTCCAGTGGCACTTCACGAAAAGGCAGGATCTGAGTGTACTTGTCGATAATCCAAGCTTCGTCTGTTTCTGAAAAATGCCCAAATGAATCACGCACGTTCCACAGAAGCATTTTCTGGTCCATGTTTACATGATACCCCTCATGACATGCAATCAGGATTCGATCGTTGCTTTTGGTGTCCACCAACCCTGGAAAACAGTTGTTCACAAACATTGCTGCACTGGATGGATCCTTCAATGGTCACCTGTTTGGCATGTAAAAAAGGCCTACCTTCAATCTGCACCCGCTCAGAATCATCAACCAAGAGATTAACTCTAGGGGAAAACCAGGTTGTCAATGGCATTCCATAGATGTCATAATCCCCAAGCATTGATTGCAGCTTAGGAGGCACGTGTCGAAACATGGCAAATGTCAGGGACCAATCAGCACACTGGCATTGTGTGACGCACCCACCGCAGGAAGGTTTGGTCCAAAAGTGCACCTGAATTAAGGCCATTTTGGGATGATTTCCCTTACTAACCACTATTCCAGGGTTCGGTCGCAGTGAGGTCGTTATAATTTGCCCAGAACTATGTACATAATGTACATACTGTATGACCTTTAACAGATTTGCCCACACTGCCAAAATGTGGCGCGATACATGACGGCCAGGACTTAATGTCCCCCTTTTTGTGTGGTAACCACTAGCTTCCTTCCAGTTCAACTGATGAATTCAACTAACGTGTTCTATCGTTTTCTCGTGTCATAATGTCAACTTTCGAGTACCCTCCGGTAATTTAACATAACTATGGAAATTCACTTTTTTTTTCACGGGAAAATCCACTATTTCTATGGCCATTTTCAATAGCTTTTTGTATGTTCACCAGAGGGTAGATCATTGGACCATCGAGAGCGCTTACGTTGCATCCCAGACTCCGCGAGGAATGCGCTGAAAGGCCAGTGACACCTCGGCTCAGCTTGGCGGTCAAGGCTTCCTTTCCCGAAAAAGATGGCTGAAAAACCATCAGTTGCCTGAAAAAAGACAAAAAAAAAAAGAGCAAGTACCCTCTGGTAATTTTTCACGTGGCAATGGAAAATGATGGAAAATGCATGAACATACCATCTCTAAACGGATGGTTCAATGGGAAAAAAACATCGATGCAGAGGCCATTTTCCATTGCGACGTTCTCCAAGTCACGCAATAGCTATGCCTTGCAGGGCGGAACCTGATGCAGTGCACCCCATCGGGACCTACAAGAAACCATAATCTCATAGTGGATTTACGATGATTTACGCATATTTGGATATAGTTGGGACCATTTAGGGGGCGTTCAATATAATCTTAGTGGATGGGATTGTGAAATTAAATAGACTAGCAAAATTGGCGAAGGCAGGATATTGAAGGTGAGAATTCCAACATTGTTTGTCTCTTTTTCATTCAGCTTCGGGTGGCCAGCAAAATGGAACCTGGCACTGATGTTTGCCGTGTTTCGGCCTGGTGTTTCCTACATACACATGCAATTAAATATGATTGTGCATATATGCAACATATACATGTTGCTCACACTCACTACATTATTCTTACTGCGCGTTTTGGTGTCAATATCACCCACCATGATTTCAAGCGCATGTAGATAGGTGCTTCTCTCAATTAGCTTGCTCCAAAACATTCCGTTGGGCCGTTGGTTTACCAGCAGAAACAATACACGCAGCGGCCATTCTTCTAGAACACCATGTTGTGTTTTGGGGGGCCCAGTAGGGCCCCAGCACTTGTCCCGCCTGCAGCCCCACCCAAGAGAGCCATGAAGAGCACCTTCTTACGACCGATGTAGTCGCTGAGGATCCTCAGTCCATCCAGTCCATCCAGCCACGGCCGGTTAGTAAGCCGCTGGCCATTCCAGGATCCTAAATTGGAGGTACCTACCATATATAAGGCCTATTTTGCAGGCCTATGTAAGGGAATATCCCTAGAACATATTACCAAAAATATGTTACAGTACCTCCATTTTAGGATCCTGAATTTCCCATTGAGTAAATGCCAAGCTTAGATCACCAATGACTTAACTTCCTTGGCATCATATGGCAAATGCTAAAGTCATATTACTTCGGCCATAATGGTGATTACCAAGTAATTACCATTAATGTGACTATATTACCAACATTTGTAATTACTAATCTATACACATGGCATCATGTGGCAAACTACTGCGACATATTAAAGTGATTCCATTTCAAGTTTTTCATGCAAGGTTGATCAAGCAAAGAAGGGAACGTAGGATTTGGTTTTGTTTGAAAATAGGCTTTGATAAATTTGATTGTCTATCAGGGTTTATCATGGTTGAACATCCTCCCATACTTTTCCATGGTCAATCTTTGGTAGTCCACAAAAAGAAATCTTTTGCTGTTTATGGTTATTTTCCATTGATAGCAACACAACCAACGGGTTAAAACATGTTTAAACCATCCGTCCAAGGTTGAGGATGTCATCCTCCCAAAAATCATGTCCCGGACTGAAACATGTGGGTCCAAAACGTCAGCGGCTGTGGCCCAAGCATCGGCCAAAGGGACGTGGTACAAAAGCGTCCCAGTGCGAAGGAGGACGCCACCAGTCCCACGCCCACATCCGAATGAACGGCGAAGCGGCTCATCAGCTTGGGGGTCATGGGATACATGGCCTGGGCAATGGGGCCCCATAAGATGATATTTGTTATTAAATAGTAGGTATAATCAACCAGTAATAACTATAGGCATAATAAGGAGTATACTGAGTACAAGTATTCCATAGATTTCCATAGTATTCCCCATCATAATTCCAGTGACGTCGCAGTGAGATCGTTATCATTTATGCAAGTTGGGAAGCACCAAAAAAAACACAACGGATTCAGCAAGATCTCCAAGGTGCCGTATAACTCAGCAGGTTCAGACAACTCACTGTCAGCAGGGTCCAAAGCCTCGACATGTGAAAAACCCTGAAAGAATGGCAGCTTGACTCAGCTTGACCATATGGGTTTTTCTGAACACCACTCAAAAGACGACTTTCTCACCTCGTTTTTCAGCCAAAAAAAAAAGGTCATTTAGTTCGTTGATTTACCCATGTTCATAGGGTGGGTGGATCTTTCCAGTTCATTTTTTGTATGTTGACCAGAGGGTAAATCCTATTAAATCCCATTAGATCCCATTAAACCACCATTAAACCACCATTAAACCACCATATAAAATCCCATTAAATTCCATTAAACCAGAGGGTAGCTGGTGAATCTTCCCATTCACCCAGCACATGGGATGACTTCGCCAAAACCTCGGATTCCGAACGTTTTGGGCCAAGGAACTTCACATTGGAAGCCGCGATCCCCTCCTTGCACCACCTGGCTGTCCCTGGTCGTAGCTTTCGCGGTGGTCGCAGTGGCGCCACAGGGAAGGCCTGACTCGAGGCTCATCACAAGGCCTGTAACGGTTAGTACCATTTTTTTGATGATCATCCCACAAGAAATGGATAAATGGGTTACCATCTGGTTATTTAACATAGCCATGGAAAATCCCTTATAAATGGAGGTTTTAATGGGAAAATCATCTATAAATGGGCAATTGTCCATGGCTATGTTAAATAACCAGAGGGTAATGTTAACCTTATTTTTGGTATGATCCCCGAACTCATCAGGGCTTTGAACATTTGGCCACAACCATGTCCTTCTGGGAAAATATAGAAGTGCCGGTTTTGGTATACCGTTGCTTTTTGATTTACCTGTTGGGTTGCAAAATTTGCAAAGCGACCCCTCTAAACCAACCAACAAGTGGGAAAAGGACATCGATGATTGGTAATTGCATGACATGATATCGCAATAATGATATCGATTCTGGATATGATATTAGTTGTCATGGCGGCTAATGGAGGCTAATTGTCAGTGCCATCGGTGGCAATGATGGACAATTAATGACAATCACACGTTGGCAATGATTATTGACATTTTTTCTGGAAATGATAACTTTTTTATGCTATCAGTTCAAAATATCAATAATACAATGGTATGCATGGTATAATCAATGACAATGATGACTCATGACCAACTAAAATTAAGAAAGTCAATTTATTACAATGTTTTTCCATGACCAGTATTATATATATGATGGGCAAGTAATTATCATGTTCATGATTATAACAGCTGATGGTTAGATGACCGGTTTGGCATAATCAGCCAGCTGGTTCATCTAAGTCAAAAATATGTCAACATTATCAATGCATATTGATAACAACAGGAAATAAGCAAACACGCAACGCAAACAAGCAATGCAAACAATATATACATATATATATATACATATATGTATATGCACATATATCATAGTCTGTCAACCAAACATGGAAACTACCCATGTTCAATAGGAATACAGAAGCAATATCATTCAATAGGAAGTGATCAAAATATCCATCATCATGAAACCATCAGGATGACGTAAACCCTACTTAGTCGCGCACCACGGAAGACAACAAGCTACAAATGGTTGCTAACCCAAGGTGGGTAGGTGCCCCTTTCTGCTAAACACACCTCAAAACTCACCCCTGGAATCATCTTTCAGTAACCATCAGCGAGTTCCCATCACCAAATCGCCAAGAAACGTGTCTTTGGCCTTGCCACTGTGGAGAGAATGCCACTCCGACCATGGCTCAGGAAAATGATGGTCGGCTGGTTTGTGTGCCCAAAGGAACCCCAAACTTTAGACGTTCAGTTCATTTTCCTGCCATGATCATCAGGAATTGGCTGGACATTTCTGAAAGCATCACACTCCTACTTATATATACATATAGAGGTTGTACTCCTTGAAACCTAAGATGGAACCCCGGAAGCATTCCCAACAAAATGACCTCGAAACATGATGTTACCACTTCGATATCTGGCCAGTTTTCAAGCAGGTCTCATCAGATTTTCTTGTCAAAACCATCATAGCCCACCGGTTTCATAGCCAACATGGCCACTTGGCCACAAAAGACTCAAAAACCCTCCCAATATGACTCCCATCCAGCTACCTTGTGACGAAGGGCTGTCCGGCAAAGGATACATCACATTTGTCTGGATCAATTATTAAAAAAAAAACGCTAACCGTTAACCCGAAAGAAGGCCAACTATCTTGGGGATAGTTACCCCTACATTCACCAACATTCCAATGACGTCACGACGTGAGGTCGTTAAACAAATATCCAACTGTGATGGTTCAGAATGTAGGGTTTACCACAGCATATGAATATCCAGTTGGCTAAATCCATATTGTTACTTTGTAATATGATGCACAAACATGACAAATTCACCTGCTATACAGTTGACCCTCCAGTAAATTAACATAGCTATGGAAAATTGCCCGTTAATAGATGATTTCCCCAATAATATATCGTGAGTGTCCAAAGCAAACTGCTAAATACATTGACATGTTAATTTCGTATGATTTATAAAACATATATAACATATATAGCATATATAACATATATATAACACATAACCCATTGACATGTTGATTTAGTATGATCTAACCCAATGGTATCCTGCAGGTTGTCCCAGGGCTCCAGTGCTATTCGCAATCTGCATACTGGCTGGGAGAGCGAAACCTCGGGAGAGCGTACTGTCCAGGCTGTCCAGGGCTCCAGGCTTGGAAGGTTCGTTTCCACAAACAAAATGGGGGCTAAAACATGGTCGAAGTGTGAAGAAAAACCAGATGGCAATGAGGCGAAGCCTGCGTTATGGAAATTCAAGGATAGATATGGCTAGTTATGGGGTGATTATTGCGCAAAAAAATGGACTTATATCAACATTTGTGCAAGTATGGGTGTCAGAAAATGTAAGAATCATGAAAACCATCCCGGTAGGGGTTTGTTATTGCATAAGTATGCATGGGTATATGGGATGATGATAAGACATTATTTGCAACACCTGGCTGTCCAAGCAACAAAAAATGTCGTGATATGAATCTAACTAACATTGATCACACTAGTCATGATGGGGGACATAGTGGGATATATTGAAGCGATCACGTCTGGGTTTGCATTTCCTCCTGCACCTTGGGCTTGCATGAAATCTGGGTCTACACTAGGAATGTGATGGTACCATCATGTATCACCATTTCTCAGAAATTTGGTGGCTGTTGCTGGCAAAAATGCAAACATCAGATAGTTTCAATTTGCAATCCACCAAGCGAAGTTCCCAAACATGCCAATGGTCGGATTTTTCTTTGCTATGATATCACGGTCTTTTCAACATTCCAACCAGCACTAACTCGGCGAATCCCGAAGCGACTGTCCGAGCCACATTTTCCCTGCAGGGCATGCCAGAACTCGCAGTTACCAGAGCTTTTCTCCTGCGATTGACGATGAGATCATGGCGGCTTTTAACAACCAATAAGGGGATATCATGGATATAAAAATATATATATATATAATTATATATATAATTAAGTATATATAATTAAATAAATATATATATATATAATTATATATATACTGTATATATAGATGTGTGTGTGCTTTAATATATGTTATGGCATGGATAATAGCATGGTTAATCTTTGGTAGCCCACAAAACATGGTATATAAGTCATCTTTTGCTGGTTGGCTGGTGATTGTCCATAAAAAATAGCAAACACTAAAAAACTAGTTTCTGATAGTTTCGGCCAATCCAGATGGTTGGGGATGAGATCGTACCAGATCGAATGCCCTCTGGTTTGCTGTGAGAGTTTGCGAACTGGAAAATCACCAAACTGTTTGGTAAATCCAGAACTGAGCCATATTCCATGAAGTTCAATTACCAAAAGGTAATCCATCTAGAGTAATTAAATCATCTTAAATCCCATGAAATTCACCATTTTTCTTGGTCAAATCAGCAATTCACCGTTCTTCCACCTGTCGGAGCACCACCACGGCTTCTCCCTCGGGAACCAGGTCACATAGGACGCAATAGGACCTGAAGGATCCCCGGAGTCAAGGATCGGATGGGATCGGAACATCGATTTTTGTTGGGGAACCATGGGGAACATCCATGGGAACAAAATTGACGTGTTGAGCCGCTCGGCTTTGGCTGGGGACATCAAAATTCATCAAAATTCAACTGGAAGAGGATGTCTCAGCCTCAGATAACTTACCCTCTGGTAAACTAACAGTTTGCTATTGAAAATGGCCATTTATAGTGAGTTTTCCCATTGGATCTTTCCATAGCTATGTTAGTTTACCAGAGGGTATCCAGATTGTGTTGCAGACTTGGATTTGAAGTTATCTGAGGCCTCACGGATCTTTCTGGCATCGCCAGGAGGACCACAACAAATCATTGCCCGGTGTGCAAAGACATCATTTACTTCGCCGACTGAGCGTTGCATGTCTCAGCTTTAACAAGTAGATACCCTCTGGTAAACTAACATAGCTATGGAAAATCACCATTTTTAATGGGAAAACTCACTATAAATGGCCATTTTCAATAGCTATTTTGACATAACCAGAGGGTACTGAAAATGGATATCAATGGATTGGCTGAAGGGAACATCCTCGCCGGAAACCATCGATTTTCCCCGTAAGATCATGGGCTTGTCCATGGTTTTCCATGGTTTTTCCATGACCAATCCATTGAGGATAGCCATTGTTCGCCCCACGGCTGAGTTGCGGACTGGATATCCGTGGCGCTAAAACCAGCTGAAGGCCGGCAATTTTGGTCATAGCAGATACCAGTTGGGACACGCACAATTATATACGTGATACACACACACATATACACACACATATATATATATATGCAAGCAACATAAATATAAATAGATGCAATATGATGTAATATATGTATATATATATATATTTTATATATATATATATCCGTGTGAGTGTTTGGGATTATATCTACCACATGTATGTATTCATTTATTATGTATTACTGTCTGTATGGAACAACTATGAACAACTCATATGAATTCAGTCTTTGAGTTTGTCATTGTATAAATATGCGTAGACAAATCAATCAACGATGAGCCAAGGGAGCAGAGTCATACTGGAACGAAAAGCTCTTCTAGTAAGAAGGGGGGGATTCTTTTTCAGCATGGCAGGACGTTTCTATCCTCAATGACTCAAGCACTGGGCTCTTGGATATGATGCAGGAAAAAGTTGATTTGATGCGAGCATGGCAGTGGTTCCCCATGTGTTTACCCGCCCCACTCACGTACCATGACCTTTCACCAGTTTACTCCCTGATGATTTAACACAAGCTATTGAATATGGCCATTGATTATAGTTGGTTTTCCTACTAGAAATGGTGATTTTCCGAAGCTATGTGAGTTTAGCAAAAGGTACCTATGAGCCTTCCATGTTCAAAGTTTGCACATCTTCAGCACCAAAGCCCAACCAAGGCAACCCCACCTACACGATCGCGTCTCAGTCGATCGATATAGTTGAAGTAGTTGCATAGCAAGATGCAGTGCTCCTGCATCGAAAAGGCCGCGGAAGAGAAAGCCATGGAAACAAACAAGGACAATTGAGAATATTGAGAACAAAAATGGGCCCATCTGGGTTTGTCTGAAAATAGTGTACCCCTACACCCAATGGTTAATGATCATTATCCCTACTAAATGGCTATAATTGGGGGTATACCCCATTTTCAGACATACCCATTTTGGATCTTTAACTGCAACCAGTCGTACTTGGGAAGGCCTTGCAGTGCATTGCACCTTCTCATACCCAGCCTATGCGCTGTGTTTGTAGATACCCCAAGAAGTTGGTGATTATGCCGCAGCGGGATGCACGGGGTACACATTGACCCGAAAAAGACCAGATTGTGGACGCCTGGAAGATTAATTGGAAGATTAAGAGATAAGATTAAAGATTAAAGATATCTGAAGATTAAGATATTTATTGGAAGTTTTGCAGAACGCCTCAACCAAGAGAGCTTCCATCATGAGATATCATGAGGCTGCCCTCAAAGAAAAACACAGCACTCCAAACTGAACACTAGAACAAACACGTCGTCTCATGTCATAAGGATTTTTTTTGCGATGCCAAACTCAGCATGGCGTCAATCCGATTGCGCGGAAAGTCCAATTTTGGAGCTACTCCGTACATCGGCGGAGCACAAGAAAGACCCTAAGAGCAACTGTACAAGGTGCAAAATGCACATGTGTCAAGATTCAGGGAACATTAGTTGAATCATATTAAATCATTAAATCATGAGTTGCTTAAACATATTCCGGAAGGCCACTGAAAAGAAGTCGTGTTTTTTGACGCAAAGCCCATGCGAGAAGCCTTGGATTTCCATATCCTCCCAGTGTTTTCCTTGTTTTTCTTGGCTTTGGCTGAGAGGAACCTCCTTCGCCTTTCCCGTTGTTTCACAAACCGTCGATGTGCCAATTCATCCTTGTTGAGGTCACATGCAAACGTGGCCAATTCAAGATCCAAATGACCATTGCCCAAATGAAGACCAGCCAAGAGTTTGCCACAGTCTTTCTGCTCTTTCAGGGCGTCTTGGAAGATTTTTCGGTTGGAAGGCAGCATCAGCCAGTCGATTGCCACGGGTGGAAGGGAAGATAGGGCAGCAGCACAGGACTGCACCACCAACTTCACCATCTCCTGATGATTGGCGGGCTCATTGTAGAAAAGTTCGTGGATGCAGCAATCCACTAGCACTTCCAAGGTGTAAGTGTGGGACTTCACATCATCAAAGTGCTCCAAGAAAGCGGAGATGACTTCGGGATGTCCACGCTCCATTGCATAGTGAAGTGCTGTCCGGTTGTCAGCGTCTCGATCCCAGACTGCAGTAAACTTTGGCTGCTGCAGCAGCAACAGGCAAATGTCTTGAATTCCTATGGCGCATGCGATGTGCAAAGCCGTCCAACCCTCGTTGTAATGAGGCAGCTTACAGTGAGCATTGGCTTCCTGAAATCGCGGATGATCCAGGATGAGTTTGCAAAGATGCACATCCCGCAGAAGTGCCGCATAGTGCAGAGCTGTGCAATTTCGGTGAATCGTCATATCCTCAAACTCTTCTTGGGTTAGCCAGGCTAGCCAGTCTTCTGGCTGCTCCGACTCTGGGAGCCACTTCTCATCCTTCTCATTTACAAGATCGCCATCATCATCTGTGGCGATGATGTATTCTATCATCGGCAAGTCAGATCCCACAGCGCTGAGTTGAAAATCATGTTCCCTCATGTATCTGTGCCAATCCTTCATGTACCATCCTCTGATGATGCTCAGCAACTTTGCTGGCTTTTTGCGGAGCACCTGAATCTCGAGGGACTCCAGTTCTCCATCACCAAAGACCCGGAGTCTGTGAGTATCCAATGCTAGCTTATCTTCACAGATCAAATCCATGAAACACGCTGGCACTTTCGCATGTTCCGAAATCGTGATCTTCAACTCCTCTATTGTTTTGCTCGGACATATCGAAAGGTTGCAAATGACCGCACGGCTTAAAGCCCAGACTACTTCCACTTGAATGTTTACTCCAGTCCGCCGAAACATGGCATAGATCGGATTCACAATTCCTGTACTATGGATGCTGCCGTGGACCTTGAGCCGAAGGGCTTGAGCCAAATTGGTGTTCCAGATTGAAGAATGAACGCAGAAACCCACCATCTATCACCATGTAAGCTAGAACTCTCAAGGGTTCACCCCATGTCTCTACTTGGGTATGGATCACTTCACCCTGGTCTCATGTTTTCTCCTCCCAATCACCGCATTGGATGTCGAGAAACTCTTGGTCAGTGCACCTCGACACAGAATGGCGATGAGTTTGGCGAAGCAATGGGAAAATCCCCGAACTAAATGCAGCTTCTTCATGGAAAAATCATGGGAAAACCAATCTATAAACGGGGAAGTTTTAATGGAATTGTCAAAATTGCCACGTTTAACTGAAAGATAACTGAAAGCAATGGGGACATGAGATCTTGGAAACCATGGGTCAAAATGATGTTATTTTTCTATATGAAATGAAGTGGGAAACTCACGTGCAGCCACGGCACCATAAGTCGTCCACGTTCCACATCTCATTATCCTGCCCGGCATGCCCCAAGGCCAGGAAGGGAACATCAAAATCGCTGGGATTTATGGCATGTTAACATGCCCCCGAAAAAGGGAATTTATAGGTACCCACAGCCATAGGAATAACATGGATTAATGAGTGCGAGAATGAAATGGATGGTGTAACATGGTGTAACAATGACCCTCTGGTAAGCAAACATGGCAATGGAAAATTCTGTAGAAAGGGATTTTTCCATTACACAACCCTTGCCATGTTCGGTTACTAAAGGGCTCTGGATCCATGGCCTGCAAAGAGGGCACGAGGGCAACGTAGCGTGCAGCCATTTCCTGGCGTGAAGCGGGCAGAATGACTAAGGTTCACCAATGGCATGAAACGAGTACTACGCGGATAGGGATGAGGAAAAATTACTTTACTTCGTGTGATCCCCACCATGACATTTATACATGTTCTTACTGGCACATCTTCTGGCATTCTATCTGACATATCTTCTGACATTCTATTTGGCATTCTATCTGGCAT
>Ga0126342_10009170_pt1 | contig 17725 bp, 15 predicted proteins | sample Cyp1metagenome_FD_92528 | JGI IMG/M metagenome (GOLD analysis project Ga0126342, IMG submission 92528) | Coral microbial communities from Lord Howe Island, Old Settlement Bay, Australia - Cyphastrea 1 metagenome | ecosystem: Host-associated > Invertebrates > Cnidaria > Coral ... | reverse complement strand
ATTACATGCCCCACCCCACCCCACCCCACCCCCCCGATGTGTACAAAACACCACGGCCTTCTAAAGGCCGTGGTCCAACTATATATAACTTATAACTTAGTTTTTTAAGAATATGTTCCATCTAAGTTGTTAACATATTTTTCCCCATATAATATCTTCAAACCCAACCTGAGCGCTGCACCAAGGCTTAGCCCTCCAGCAGAGAGCCTTTGCATCCTTTGCAATGGGACCGTGGGAAGCTCGGATGCTGTGCTAACTGACTGGCTGCGCTGTGCGATGCATCGAAGCGATGGTAAACAAAAACCGAGAATTCGGCAAAATCAGAAAAAATATGTAGCTGGTTGGTTGTTTGGAACCATGGAATTTTATGACTTTCCATTCAGTTGGGAATAATCATCCCAACTGACGAAGTCATATTTTTCAGAGGGGTGGCTCAACCACCAACCAGGTAGTTATCATATAAAACACACATGTATATATATATAGAAACATCTAGAATCTAGCCGGTGATTCAGACATATTCAGTTCAGGGAATATGATACCATGGAAGAATTGTTCAGAGATGTTCAGAGCGCACATGGCAAAAAAAACATCACCGTTCACCGTAATTATAGGTCTGTGAAAGCTGATTCCTGTGTCCTTGTTTGGTCCTCCAGAGTTCACCCTGACCATTGGACACAGGAGGGCAAGTCGGTAGCACCCGACTTCATATCAATGTCGCCACAGGAGGGCTGATGCTTTGGGGTTGCGAATAGGCAAGTATGGCAATCGGGACCAAATCCAGGTGAAGGTTGGAAACAGTTTCTGGAGGTAGTGACTGGTGAACTAATATTGCATATAGATTGAGCACAGGTTGGCATAAATTTTCACCGCAGCCACTCAGCCACTCAGCCACTCTGGTATCTAAGATGGTAAAGCTTCGCACACCGGCGACGCATTAAGAGTTCTGGTGTTGCTCATGTGCTCGCGCACGCGCAGGCAGAGTAAGGTGTGATCTTCTTTACATACCGCAGCTTGTAACCATTTTGCTGCTGCTGCTGCGGCTCTTGCGGCGGCTGCGGCTGCAGAAGCTAATTGTTTTTTGGTTGTTGTTGTTGTTGTTGTTGTTGTTGTTCTTGTTCTTGTTCTTGTTCTTGTTCTTGTTGTTGTTGTTGTTGTGGTGGTGGTGGTGGTGGTGGAGGTGGTGACAAACCCTTCTTCCCTTGCGCGCTCCCCCTTGCTCCGGGCAGGGTCGGCGGATATGGTGTTTTGTATATATTAAGTATATATATATATACCGCACGTTGTTTGGACACTTGGTCCTGAAGAAGGGCCAACAACCTACCTTGGAACATTGCGGGGCTTCATGTGACCTGCAGGAGTCGCTGTCATGGTCAGCGGACACCGCGGAGTCATGCCACATTTTGACCTCCCTGGCAGAGTCAGTGAGGTGCAGCTTGAAACCCCCCAAGTCTTCCAGCTGAGAGAGCTAAAATGAACAAACAAAACTACGAGTAGTTGCAGAACTGAATTGGCATGATTACTATTCACAATACTCATATATTATGTTATATTATGTCATATTATGTCATATTATGTTATATTATGTTACTTTATGTTATTTTATGTTATTTTTTATGTTATTTTATGTTATTTTATGTTATTGTATGTTATTTTATGTTATTTTATGTTATTTTATGTATATGTACGTAACTGTAAACTGTAATAAATGACATGTGTACACTGGCCTCGGCCACCTCGGCCAGGCACGCCCAGAAGTCCATGGATTTTCACTGCAATCGCATCGTATCTCTCGCTGGTCGTAACATGGTGAACGTTGATGGTTGGGGGTGGACACACTCGGGAAAGAAGAATATCCCATAATATATATATATATATATATATATATTGATATATATATATATATCAACATATATCAACATATATCAATATATATCAACATATATCAACATATATCAACATATATCAACATGTATCAACATATATCAATATATATCAATATCAATATATATATATATATATATATACGCGCAACGCCTGGGTTTTGCCCAGGCGTTGCAGCGTAGAGGTTTCCCATTCACAAACAATGATGTTGCAAATTACCGTAATTCCTTTGGGGAAAATAACAAAGGTACTAGGGACTATTGAACAAACAAGGTCAAAACACCCGAAATTCCTATGGGAAAAAACAAAAACGGCATAACATTTGAAATTCCTATGGGAAAAACAACAAAGGTACTAGGAAATTTTAAACTCTCAAATCGTGAAACTTAACATTCAATTCGGAAGATCAACAAACATATTAGGGAATATTAAACTCCCACCCCCGTTAAACCTGAAATTCCTATGGGGAAAACAACAAAGGTACTAGGGACTATATAAAAAAAATGTCAAAACACCCGAAATTCCTATGGGGAAAACAAAAACGGTATTAGGGAATATTAAACTTCCACCCCCATTAAACTTTACATTCAATTGGGAAGATCAACAATGATATTAGGGAATATTAAACTCCCACCACCGTTAAACTTCTACATTCATTGAAGATCTTCAATAAGGGTTTAGTTCTCCCACCCCCGTTAAACTTCTACATTCATTGAAAATCTTCAATAAGGGTTTAATTCTCCCACCCCCGTTAAACTTCTACATTCATTGAAGATCTTCAATAAGGGTTTAATTCTCCCACCCCCGTTAAACTTCTACATTCATTTAAGATCTCCAATAAGGGTTTAATTCTCCCACCCCCGTTAAACTTCTACATTCATTGAAGATCGTCAATATGGGTTTGATGATGTTGATGATGATGATGATGATTATGTTGATGAACATGATGTTGATGATGATGATGATGATGATGATGATGATGCGTCGCCCGTCGTCATTGCGGGTCCGGGCAAAACCCAGGCATTTGCCGTATATATATATATATATCAACATATATCAACATATGTATCATATGTCCAAATACATATATTGATATGTTGCAAAAAAAAACACGCTGGGCGATAACGACATATGCCCCGCTCCAACCTAGGTGATGGCGACCTGGCGGGCCACGTTCTCTGCGCCTCCAAAGGTCTGTGCTGTGCCGCCTTTTAAAGTGACGGATGTTTTTTCTCTTTAAGCACCATGTTTTGAGTGAAAATGGTGAGAAACTGCTGGAAAAATGGCGGAATATATGTGGTGATGTGTTTTTGAAGGTAAAACATATGGTAAAATGATGTATAAAATGAATATATTATATGAAGTGCCAGACTTTAATGACCTATCTCTTGGTGCCAACTTCCAACAAGGTGCCCCAGATAGCATCCATGTTACAAAAATCGTTAAGACCATGGAAAAACCAAGGCTTTTGGTAGGATCCCAATATCTTTGGAAGTCCACGAAGTGCCTGACGTCACGCATTCAGATTTAAACATCAGGAGCTGCAGAAGTGGTGTCCGAGCTTTGTAATGCAATAGCAGAAACCTTGTGGACAGCTCAGTCACTGTGGATGATAATAATTTTCATTTTGTTTTCTCACATTTTTGATGTGGCACTGTTCATGAAAACTACCAAGGCAAGGTATAAGGGTGGTGGTGGGTGGCGTCAGCCCTCATTCCCTTGCTGGGAGTCATGCCAATATCCGTGTCTAAATGTTCAACCAAAATGGTGTCTGAAAACAAACAAACATGCAATTTAGATATTAGTATCGAATGATATCCAACTTGTAATATGCACAAACAACCTCTACTTTTTTCAAAGGTCACAGCCTTCCTGCGTCCAAGGCTTGATGTAAAAGTGTACAAAGGGCAGCTGGAGTCGATGCCGGCGGACCTAGTTGTTGCATTAAGCCATGATTGGAGGTTTCCTAAGTTTAAACTGGCTACCACCAGTTACTGGTATCATCCATCTATAGATTGGGATTGGATTCTCCATGAAGTAAACCATCCAGCCACTGTTGATCTGCCCAGCAATGGCGATGTCAGAGTTCACCAGAGAGTTAGCGAGTTGGCGAGTTGCTGGCAACAGAGCTTTCCGCGTTTTATTTGAAAATTCATGTGGTGACTTGGCTGTTCATTTTTGATGCGTTAATATGATGTAGATGTAGTAACTTTAAATTGAAATGCTTGGCTTTGTGTTGATCATTTTGTTGAATTCATACATAGCGTCACTCAATTGCGACAGCATTTTTTGCCCCGGGAACTATTCCACATAATCCACTTTGTTTGGGAAGACTAAAAACTGGCCCCGTTGCTAGAGCTCTGAAGTCCTAGGTTCAAGAGCATTGCTCTCGGACGAGAGCGGGCCTCCGAAAACCTCGACATTCAGGAAGAAACAGGTGCAAAATGATGCAAAGTTTTGGGCGTGTGATGGCACGTGTGGTCATAAATCACTTCCCCACCGAGCCTAGAATATCAAGAGTCTTCAGGCACAACCGGGATGCTGAACAGTGTTCTCAGGTCACATGGCATGTGGATGATGTTGCGAATATTCGCCAATGATTTTGGTGTGACGCGGTATGAAATGTTAGTGGATAACTGTGGTCCCTTGGATTACGAATTCTGTGGCTGCAGAATTCGTCCCATATCAGACTGATGCCGGTTTGATTTGAAAGATAACAGAGCACCAGGATTCAAAATGACCATCTCTTGGTTGAAGTCGTTGAAACGCAAGTGCCAGCTGACCACAGCAGAGCATCAGAAGAAATCTGCCCTTAACAGACAAAGATGTTTGAATGATGTTGCCAATGTTTTACATCCTTTGAGTTGTGAAATCGTTTTCACAAAGATCATACTTGGGAAGGAACGGAATCTCCTCCATATGTCATGAGTGGAAGCGATTTCACAACTCAAAGATGTAAAACATTGGGAAACATCATTTTTAAAACATCGGACATGTTTTCACCGACCATATGCTGCATCTTTGAGGGTTTTTTAAGCTGCCACGCCACGCACGGCAGGAGTCACCTTTGGCGAAAATCATGATTCCGAGGACCAGCAATTCGCATTAAATCAATGGGATTCAACACATTCAACGGATCACAAAAAAGATGTTGCACCCTACTTGATAGATTTTGATAGTTGCACCATGTTGCACCCATAAAAACAGAAGCTCCCCGGATGATTAGAAATCTGCAGTAATGTCGTAAAGCCATTTACATATGATTATATATTATATATGTGGTGAACTACAATTATATATATATATACACACATATGTTGTCAATATATATAATTATATATATATATAACTGCACCAGCATTTTCCCATGCTTCGTTGGAGGTTGATTTTTTAAAACACCATCTCAAAACATGGCGCAGGAGACCTTGAGCAACCCCGAGGCGTTCCTTCCGACCTCTTTCGTCGCCAAGGATTTTGTGGATGTGGCGGTGGAAGAGGCCAAACCCAGTGGATCTGAGTGCTTTGTGGTGGAAAAACCATGGGAAAAACCGGACGAAAACATGAAAAACCCTGAGGTTTCACAAGAAAGAAATCCAGGTAATGAGAAAAACAGAAGGATTTTTCATGATTTCATGATAGGGTAGCTTCGAACCCATGGGGGCTGGTGTGGGATGGATATGTTCAGCAGCGGCGGTCAATGCCCTCATTTCCAACATGATGACATCCTGCAGTTTGGCAACATGTTATGTTACTTTGATAGGCATGGAATGAAAAATCGGATGTGGAGGTCAATGCACATGGGGCCAATTCAAATAGAACATCGATGGCTTTCGTATTGTGTTTGCCTTGGAGTATGGTCGTGTCAGAGGGCTGTTTGGCTGGTTATGTTTGTCTTCACAAGTCAGCAAGATCTTTTGAATTCTTTTTCATTCCATTCAATGGTATGAGGGCATTTTACAATATTTTACATGTTTCATGGCATTGAATATTGTTACCTTCTGGTAAACTAACATAGCTATTGAACATGGTAATTTATAGTGGATTTTCCCATTAAAAATGATGAGTTTCCATAGTTATGTAATTAAACGTTTACCCAATAAATGATGTAATTTGATGATCCAATGGCGATTATGAGATGCCCATCATTTCAGGATTTCTGCCTCCACCCACTAGTTGTGGGCCAGGCCATTGAAATAGACACCTCGGAGGAGCCGCCTGGAGACCAGCGGTGTTTTGAATGTTCTCCAAGAATGGGTACCCTCTGGTTATTTAACATAGCCATGGTATAGATGGCCCATTTATTGATGATTTTCCCAGCTAGAAACCTCCATTTATTTTGGGGATTTTCCATGGCTATGTTAGTCATAACCAGATGGTAATATGATCTGGTCATCGAGATCTGAGAATCCTGTTGAAATACTCCGTAAACCTTAATATGGGCAAGCCACATAATTCTACAGATCAAAGACCTGGTGACCTGAACTAGTTTCGAGTTTTTCTCCAAAGGCTACGACGTCTGCTACGACAAACACGGGCACTGGGACAGGGATGCTGGCCCAGCGGATCACCAATGGATATTTTCCAGTGTCTACATCTTCTAGAGCCAGCTTTTCCCAGAACTTGGCCTGTGCCCCTGGCAGGAAGCCCGTAAAAAAGAAGGTGGCTCATTCTGCACAAGGGGGTCATTGCTGGTGTTGCACTGGTAGTGCTTTGAATGATTGCTAGGGACAGTCCATGCATCCCAGCAGATGGGTACAATCTGTGGATAGATTGGATGGCAGTTTCAGACCAGTCCAATATACAGCTGGCAAGGCCAGGAAGTTTTAAGGGTTTTGAAGTTTCAATCGGGACTTGGAATTCTTGGGTAAGGGGTGGCAAGGTGTCAAAGGAATTGTTAAGCTCAGGAAAGGGGTTACTTGAGAAGACAGCCAGATGCTCCACAGCAGGTTACTCTCGGATTAGAAGCTTGTCGAGACCTCAGCAAATGCTGTGCAGGTATAGTCGTTAAGAGCAGCAACATTTGGCCACAAATGTTCTTCAAAAAATCATGTTGTTTGCATAGAATATGGCTGGAAAGGCGGATAGAAATATGGAGAACCAGTGTTACCATGGCCATCCCGGCCTTCAGATGGACATTGAACCATGCTCTCAGGAACATGTCCCATATTTAAGCGGTATATTGCACATTCGCAGGGCATTTCATGTACAAAATCTAACTTAGTTCAAGAGATACGACGAGATGATGAGGATGATGATGATGATGATGATCATGATGATGATCATTATGATGATCATGATGATGATCATTATGATGATCATGATGATGATCATGATGATGATCATGATGATCATGATGATGATCATGATGATGATCATGATGATGATCATGATGATGATCATAATGATAATGATGATGATGATTATGATGATGATGATGATGATGATCATGATGATGATCATGATGATCATGATGATGATCATGATGATGATCATGATGATGATCATAATGATAATGATGATGATGATCATGATGATTATCATGATGATTATCATGATGATGATGATGATGATCATGATGATGATGATGATCATGATGATGATGATCATGATGATGATCATGATGATCATACCGATGATGATCATGATGATCATGATGATCATGATGATGATGATCATGATGATGATCATGATGATGAGCATGATGATGTTCATGATGATGATCATGATGATGATCATGATCATGATGATGATCATGATGGTGATCATGATGATGATCATGATGATGATGATGATGTTCATGATGTTCATGATGATCATGATGATGATCATGATGATGATCATGATGATGCTCATGATGATGATCATGATGATGATCATGATCATGTTCATGATGATGATCATGATGATGATCATGATGATGATGATCATGATGATGATCATGATCATGATCATGATGATGATCATGATGATGATCATGATGATGATCATGATCATGGTGATGATGATGATCATCATCATGATGATGAATATGATGATGATGATGATCATCATTAATGATGATCATGATGATTATCATCATTAATGATCATTCTGATCATGATGATGATCACCATTAATGATCATTATGATCATGATGATGATGATCATGATGATGATGATGATTATGAGGATGATGATTATGATTATGATGATGATGATGATGAATATGATTATGATGATGATGATTATGATTTTGATGATGATCATCATGATGATGATGATGATCATCATTATGATGATGGTGATGATGATGATGATGATCATTATGATGATCATTGTGATCATGATGATGATGATGATCATCATGATGATCATCATCATTATGATGATGGTGATGATGATGATGATGATTTTGATGATCATAACAATGATGATCATGATGATGATCATTATGATGATCATTATGATCATGATGATGATGGTGATCATTATGATGATGATCATTATGATGATCATTATGATCATGATGATGATGATGATGATCATTATGATGATCATTATGATCATGATGATGATGATTATGATGATGATGATCATTATGATGATCATTATGATCAATGGTTAAGAGATTGCCCTCCAATCTTCTGAGACTCACAGTTGACCAGTCTGATCTCCAGCTCCCATTAGGCTCCGAGCTGGTTCCAAGATGTCAGACCTTGGCCGAGAAACACAAGAAGGCTCTTGGGTCTGGTCGGAACATTAGCAGATTGGTAGATAAACTATGAACAACGTATGATCAACATATGATCAACGTATGATCAACATATGATCAACGTATGATCAACATATGATCAACGTATGATCAACATATGATCAACATATGATCAACGATGCATCCAAGTATTCTGAAGTCAAACAAGACCTGAATTTGGTGTGAGATTGGGTGAATGGAACCCCCTACATAGTTGATGTATAGAATGGTGGCACATCGTGGTTGTGTTTTCAGTGTGACATAAAACCAACCAAATAATTTCTCCACGTTTTATGAGTTTTTTGCAGCTCATCCCAGGGCCCCCTTGGGGCTGGTGAATTGGTCTTCAGCCTTCAATGGATATTCGATTCATATTGTTCATACTCAATATGTATATATGATTGCATAATTTATTATCATATGATGTATGTATTTTATTGTATTATGTGATTTGTGTACAACAGGTCCGCATGGCCTGTTTAACTCGCAGATCCTGTTGTGAACCAAATTATGCCTGGAACTATTTATATCTGTTTTATAAAATAGTTGGATATGCTGCACACATCTAGTTGCAGTCATATTTATAGATAGTTCCGAGGCGCATTCAAAGCCATACAGACACAGAGACCCTGCGGACCAGTTATACATATATATATATATACACATACATATATACATATATATATAGATAATTATATATCATGATATATATCATACATATATATATACTATATCTTTTTTGTGTGTGTTCAGCCAGTGGATTCCTGGCGAGGTCCATTTTCCTGGAGCGTGTTCTTTCGGGAGATGGTGAAGTCCCCCCAGTTCGACCTCACCTTCGCGGGGGGATCCCAGAGAATTCCGGGGATTTTCGTAGATCATGTACTGTGTATTAAATAAATAATATAATAGATGGATATATATATACTATATATAGATGTACTATATATATAGATATCGATGAGATGTACTATATATATATATATAGATATAGATGAGATGTACTATATATATAGATATAGATGAGATGTACTAGCTGAAAATCAGCAGGAATATTGACCTTAAATGATAATGTTAAGTGGAGATTACTAAAGTATACTAAAGTGTTGTGGAAACGATGAACACAATGACGTGAAATGGGTACAACATGGGAAACGACTGATGATTGTTTCATATGTGGAAGCCTGTACTGGCCACAACATTGGGTACTGCAGGAGTGAGGGTTTACAAACAAGAGCTTTGAAGCACCAAAAAGCCCACAAATTCACGCAATTAGAGCCAACTTGAACGAAGTTTCCAGTCTTCAGGAGGCGGTTACTACCTGCGTGACTTTGACTTTGATTCTTTCATTGACTGTATGAATGCAAGTACATGTACATATACATATATATATACATATATCATCCAGGTCGCACCAGATTCAAACACATGGTATCGGTCCGTAGAAAATTCCTCACCACTGCGCCAAGGCCGTTTTAATTTTTCTGAGCAGTCTGGCCGTGACCTCAAACTGGACACAGCTGGCAGAGCTATGAGTAGCGACTGTCCCAGCTTTAAAATGTTGAAAAACAGTAACACTGAAACAGTAAAAACATGAAGCTATGAGTAGCTATTGAAAATCAGTAACAGGTTTGAAACTGAAACAGTCCCAAGAATTTTCAGGTCATGGCCTTGCAAGTGCAGTACCGTGGCTTTGATGTAGGCCTGGCAAATGGAACTTGGGTAGGACGAATCAGACGACTGGGCGACTGACAGATTCATCTATATATGTCAGACCAAAAAAAACCTTAAACAGTCTGATTTCATTGGTTTGATTGGTATATCCTGGTTTATGTATATATATATACATATATATATATATATATACTTATATATATAATATATACATATACCGTTGGTCGCATTGCTATCCCTGATTTCCCATGTCCCATGTTTTCTTTTTAAGCCTGGAAGGCTTTGACCTGGGATATTTCGGGGTGTTTCAACCTGCAAATCAGCACCTTGGAATATCGGATGACCGAGGCCCGTTGTGCCAATGGGATACCAATGGGCCAGGGGCCGCCACCGGGGGTGGGGCCACCAGAAAATGGCAGTGAAATCAAGCTGACTAGTTGACTAGTAATGATTACTTGGATCTAAGGTAGCTTTATCACAGTTCTCTTGGGGGAATAGAATTATCCTAAAAGTCCTAAAATCTATAGTTGTTTTAAAACTTCATATGGATACAGTATGAGGTCGTTGCTAAACCGCCATTCTTTTGGCGCGCTAGAGCCGAGACCAAGGGTGTGGCCTGGTGCTGAGCCCATTTTCAATGGTCTTGAGATGACTTTGGGCGTCTCTTGGAGGAAAGCGGTTCGGGATGGGTACGAAGATGCAGGCGATGTCATGGCCAGTCTTGGCGATTCATTAGATTGCCTCAATGGCAGAGGTCTTTTAAAAGATGATATCCATGAGCCAGTGAGACAATGTGAGACATGTGGCTAGTGAAAGACTGGGTCAACACAAGAACCTCGCAACATCGAATCTGGCACTTTGTTGGAGTATTCTTTTGGTAGGTGAAGGACAACTTTGGATCGTGTTTGCTTTTGCTGGATATTCTAAGCTCAATGAACCACGCCATAACCCTGTTGTGTAAACTCTTTGAATCCCAATCTTCGCTCTGACTGTTCACAGTGCAGTTATGTTCAACAATGTGTCCTCTAGCTTGCATACATTGATCATTGTTTGCACGCAAACTTTCTTATCCCCGCAGTGTGTGGTGCTCTATTTTAGCTGACCTGTTGATAGCTCCTGGGTTCGATGGTGAAAAGGTCCCGTTGGTTGGGAATCGTGCCCTGTTCATTGTGGGACAGGAACTGGTCATTTTCTGAAAACTCAGGTCACCTTTCTCTTTGCAACTTGTCTGAATGTTGAGGAATGAGTTGAGTACAGAAACTTCTTCGGAAAGTACAAACCAAGTGTCATTGGATACTTTTTGGTTCGCGTGATGCGGGCTGTGGTGTTTTGTTGCAGTGCGAAACTTGGGGCACCGCATTTAATGATTTTAATGTGTATTTGAGTTTCAAACTCGCCCCATGTCCTCACGTCAATAGTTGTGGAAACATCAGGAGCATTTTCTGAGCAAAAACGGGACACAAAAAAAAACGGTCCCAAAAATCAGCACGACTCACCTTTTGTTGTGGCTATTGATGCTGTCCTTGAGGCGTTCCAACTGAGGAAAACAGCCTGGTATATTTGTCAGACACACTATGATCATATGATATGATAGGAAAGACATGGAAAGACTAAATGACTCAAAGATGGGGATTTTTGGATATTTTTGGGTCATGTGAAACAGTCCATCTTGATGTATTTCAGCTGGGAGGCAGCCTGATTCTGTGAAGTTCATAGGTCTTCCAGGTTGGGATCACCAGTGGTCCCCCTTCACAGGAAATTTTGGTGCGCATGCTGGCCGCACGCTGTCATTTCTGGTGCGATCCCTGGAACATCATGGACTTGTGCCTGGGATCTGCAGTTTGGTACACCTGTAGTGACGACTTTGTGGCCACTGACATAGACCAACGTTTGAAGGACGTTGGCTATCCTTTAAGGTACGGAAAAAGGGCATACTGCAGTAACTGCAGTACATGGATTGCTGACTTTGCGTAGTCCCCTATGATATGTACATTACATTTACAGTGTATATATATATAATATACAGTAATATACAGTATATTAATTATATATTCAATGTCATAATATATATACGTATATATATATATATATATTGTGATATGATATAGCTTAGCTATATCTAAATGTTGTAGTTTTTCACCGGTGAGCATTTTCACCAGCACATCCAAGGTTTGTGGTTGTTGCCTGGGCAGTTGACACGGCCTTTGGGCGGCAGAAGATCTCAGGAAGTGTCCCAAACCAAGAGGTTTTGCGTCTCATGAAAGTTGAGATCTAATGGGTTACTAACTGAGAAAAGGGTTACAGTAGGTTACTTAAGTTCCAAACAATTACTGAAAGATTACTAACCTTTTAATGGCTAGTAATCTACTGTCAGTTACGTGATGGCTTGCCGTGCATCTTCGTTTCAAAGTGATGAAGTAATGTAGTGACTGGATACAATATGAGACTGTTTGGTGGTTTGGAACATTTTTTTTCTTCCATATATTGGGAATGTCATCATCCCAACTGACGAAGTCCATCATTTTTCAGAGGGGTGGCTCAAAACCACCAACCAGGAGATAATCCTGGCGGTAGTTTCGGAGCCATGATACTATGGTTTATCAGCCCATTGATCAAAGACTTACATGGTGACCATCTTTGAAGCAACCCTGATGAAGTCATCCTCAATTTAGTATGGATAACTGGAGGATTTGCCCCTGATAACTCTCCGGGGGAGCAGATTGATCTCAGGCGACCTCAGCGTCGCTGCCGGTGGACCCCATGTTGCTGCGCTTGTTGCGATTGATAAAGCTCTTCCGTTTACTGCGACTCATAAGGCCACGGCGGCCACGGCGGCCACGTGTTGGATGATATGCCCGCAAAGATAGGTCGATGGTTTTTTGCGGCTGCCATGAATACTTGAGGAAGTCATGAATGATTTGAGTGTGTTTTCTACGTGTTTCAAATTAGAATTCTGAGCATGCCTCCTCACAGACGGTTGCAGGAAAGTCAAAGGCTTTGATTCGTTGTACATTATGGCAACCTGGCAGCATGGATCTGGAGGGGTTCATGTCTCAAGAGTCAAGAGTCACAATGGTTTCGCTGCAAGTTCTTTGTTTCGAAAGATGAACATGAATAATTATGAAGATATTGCAGTATTGTATTCAATAGTGACACTAGTGTTTGGGTTCCAAACATTCAAATGTTCAATGGACAGAGGGTAATGTTTATCTCTATTGTTGACTGAATTTGACTGAACTTAGGATGCCCAGCCATCAGCCATGCCGGCCTCGCTTCCAACCAGTGAATTTTCAAGTTAGCAACACACTGGTTGAACATGGTTGAAGCATGGTTGAAGCATGGTTTTTCACGGGTCGTGCTGGGCAACTCAAGGTGACCTCCATCAAAGCGAGTTTCTCTGCTCTGTTGTGGTCAACGGTGTTGCTCTTTGCAGTTCTAGCGTGCCTTGGTAACCAACAACTAGCGGAGGTCTCCGCTGCTCTCCGCTAGGGTGAAATCAAAGCTCTGAAAACCCCTTATGGAACTGCAAAAGTCAGGCCGTGCCTTTCAGGATCTTCCCAACGGAACACTAAAGGCAAATACAAATATATATATATATACATATTATATTATATTATATTATATTATATTATATTATATTATATTATATATATATTATAATATATATATATATACATGGAGTACTTATGAATACTTCATCTGCATTTTGGTAAGAGACTGCACACATTGGCGCCCAATCTCGTTTTTCGGTGTGCGTTTTCCGTGTGTGCTACCACAAGGACCATCGCATTGGTGTTAACCACTTTGGTGGATGTTTATTTGAACAACGACAGCAATCCTTTGGAGGGACGCAGCTCGGCATGGTGATTGGCGCTTGGCTGGAGTTGGTGGATTGGCGCCATGATGCGCCATGCCATCGGGCACAACCGTCCTGAGGATTGCGGGTCTTCGAATACTACGGAACCTTTACACGTTGCTCATTGTTTCTTGGCCAAGCCCTCTTCCCTCAGATGTTTGTTGATATACTATATAGAGGAGTGAGTAAGATGGCCCCTGGCACCCCCAATTAGTGCGCACCCCCCACCCCACTCGTAATTTTCAACAAAAACAAAAAACCTCTTCTATGAAGATAATTTCATCAAAATGGACCCCTTATGAATCCAATTTCATCAAAATGAACTCCTTATGAATGCCACAATGCAATTCTTGAATTCTGCCCAATGCAGCTAAAAATGAACCCCTCATTAATGCTGTCTAGTTTATTGACAAGTTGGGGTTGGGGGGCAACCACTTCCAAAGTCCTTTTTGACCCTGTTGACCTATAAGGGGGTAGTCGGGTAGTCATTAGCCTAAGTGGTGTGTGTTGAAGTGAAGATGTAAATATTTCAGGACCCTTAGTGACCTGACCTTGTGAGAAAAGAATTAGACCATCTCAACAGGTGAGAGAAGAAAGGGGCCGAATTCTGCTTGGGGTTTGCTTATTGGCAGAAACAGCTGGGGATGTTCCATTCATAGGCTGCTTGTCCGTGTCACAATCCCTGTCCATTCCTCCTAGACATGTCACCCCAGCTGATTTCTTTGGCATGGAGGATAAGAGCGGACAAGATATATCAAGATATACCATCTGGTTATTATCTCCTGCCATGACTCGCCCTGTTAGACAACCAGGACGTTGCTGGAACTGACTCTAGCCAATTGGGTTCCAGCCTCACGGGTGCTGACAGAGTCTGGGATGCACCGATGTCAGAGAGATTAGCCTCTGGTTATGACGAACGCTTTGCGAACTTGAACATGGCCCATAGGAAATAGATGGAAATAGTGGATTTCCCATGAAAAATGGTGATTTTCCATGATTTTCCATAGTTTGTTGTAGGTTTACCAGAGGGTAAGTCAAAGATTACAGGGAAAGATCACAGCAAGGCAACTCATTCAATGACAATTGTAGTGAAGCCTTGAGCTCTGTAGAACAGTGGCTGCATCCTACTAAGCGCCTTGATGATTGAAAAAGGAAGACTTCAGCCACTGGTTTGTCAGCATTGCATAGTGCTATTTTTTCCAGAGAAGAAAAGGGTGATTATTCCGCATCCTTCAACTTACTCCTGGAAACTGAAATCTCGGTATTTCCGAGCTTTGTCAGACACCCCAATCGTGCCTGTACCAGAGAGCGAGAGCTGTTTCAACAAGGTCTTACTTTTTTCTCAGCAACATATTAAAAGAAATTAACAGATACTATATAATATCTACTTATTGGGTAGCCAAATAACCAAACCTGGGCACAAAAAGTTTCTATGTACCTAATACATGAATTGAAAAGTATATTCGTGTGTGCGTGTGCGTGACAATCAGCTCGAAACAACTGCAACCAGGAAGATGTCAGTGAGTTCTACACCATCTTCGTCCTCACCTTTCAAGCGTCCATGGGATTTTCGGTGGTCAAAGTCATCATGGGAGTGTTTCTTCAGAACACCTTCTCCGTTGCCGCCAACGATGATGTGAAGCTTGGTAGAAACAGCTTACGGATGCGGCATCCCCTGGCCCTGTCCATCTGATGAACTGATACTGTTGTTTCATGTTGTTTCATGTCGTTTCATGTTGTTTCCTCAAGATTTTTCTACTTAACATGTGGCAACTATTTGAAGCCAGGGATCTTTATCCTTTACTGTACTCGCTTGTTGAATACTGATTGACAAGCTTCACTTATGACACAGTCGGGAGGCCTCCCAGCTGAGGATTATGATGAACTCCAAAGATCGAGCGCTTCAAACGCACAAGTTGAAGATGCCACTGGTCCTTCGTTTTCTCCTAGGATTTTACAACAGTGCCATGGATATCGTGGCTAAGATTTGAGCAAAAGATAAAGCAACACGAATGTAGTTGGTCTGGATGATTTGTTTGACCACATGTGGCCTGCATCCAAGTCCAAGCTTCTTAATGCCCAGATGTTTGCATACATTTTGCCACTTGTTCCAAACACTAGCCCTGCAAACCATGCTAGCAGCCGTTGCGTATGGCATCATGTGTCTACAACCCTTCATTTTGAGATAATTTTGAGGTGTGTTTTCAAAACATGTTATATAGCTTTTCAGCCAACAAGACAAGACAGTCCTGGAATTCATGAGTTGGCAACTTATTTTATACCCCATGGCTGAATCCAGAAATCCATGACTGGGCTCATGACTGGCTGCGCATCTTTCTCTAGCCAGTTCTCGAGGTCCATCCTTTTCAGCGCAGCTGACATCAATGGCGATGGACGACTAGACTCGGAGGAGTTTGCAGATATCCTGGCGGACCCTATGGACACTGGGTTGAAGCTTTGCACCGCTGCGATATGCTGCGATGCACTGATGACATAGCTGGCAGTGATGACATAGCTGACATAGCTCACATAGCTGTGCGGAGACGACTGGGGAGTACATGGGATCACTACACCCTTGAAATCCATTGAATCTTGAAAGGATCCATAGGATCCATAGCAATTCATGTCGCCCATCATCCATGTCACCCGTATGTCACGTCTAAGGTGTCGCGCTGGCTCAGCGCTATGGGTTTTGACACATCCATCATGGGATCGGAGGACACTTGGTGGTCGGACCACCGCGGTGCATTGGGGGTACCTTTTTGTGATGGGAAGTCGACATGATTCTGCTGAGAATACATGGAATACATGATGTTTGGGCCAGATCTTATGCTTACTATGCTTGCATGTTCTCACATGTGATGGTAATATGGTAGAAGAGCTGATTTCTTCACCAGTTTTCATTCCAAGGGTAGCTCAGGTCGCTGACAGACTTGATGGGTGAACGCTTTTGAACAACTAGGCAAGCTTCAAGTCAAGCTACACTTAGTCTCCCTGTTTTCATTCCCTATTGCTTTGAGTTTGGAGCGGGATTTAGATGTAGCATTTGGAGAGTTGGACATGTGAGATCTTCACATTGCGGCTAAGGAGATCTTTGATTTGCTGAAGGAAACCGATGCCACAGATTTGAGTGCAGAGGATGTGCAGTGGTTTATCGCCGTGTTTATCGATTGTGTGTGGTTTGGAGCCCAAAGAGATTTGCAGCTGGACGGATATACAATTATACCACATTTATATAATGTTATATACTGCTTGGTGGTTTCAAACATGAATTTTATTTTCCATTTCATATATGGGATGTCATCCGGAACCCATTGACGAACTCCATCATTTTTCAGAGGGTGAGGCTCAACCACCAACCAGGTTATTACAGTATTAACATTTATTAACCATCATTAACCATATAATAACCATATATTAACATATATTAACCATCATTAACCATATAATAACCATATATCAACATATATTAACCATTATTAACCATATAATAACCATATATTAACATATATTAACCATCATTAACCATATAATAACCATATATTAACATATATTAACCATCATTAACCATATAATAACCATAT
>Ga0126342_10009169_pt1 | contig 17726 bp, 11 predicted proteins | sample Cyp1metagenome_FD_92528 | JGI IMG/M metagenome (GOLD analysis project Ga0126342, IMG submission 92528) | Coral microbial communities from Lord Howe Island, Old Settlement Bay, Australia - Cyphastrea 1 metagenome | ecosystem: Host-associated > Invertebrates > Cnidaria > Coral ... | reverse complement strand
TTGCCCGAAATGGCTAGTTCCCAGCAGCTCAATGTGCGCGGATGACCGCTCTTTGTGCGCGGATGACGCGGTTTCGCTGTGCGCGGATGACTCGTTTGCAATGTGCGCAGATGACTCGCTTTCAATGTGCGCAGATGACGCGTTGACCGGCCGGCGCATGGCAGCACCCAATTTGGAAAATGCTTGGACCCGCACTGCAAGAAAACAAGCCAACAGACTTCTGAGGCGCAGGGAAAAGTGGCAGCACATGAAGAATTTGGCCACAGCTGGCGATGGATCAAGCACCTCGACAAGTTCTTCCAGCACCTCTGACAATGAATCAGAGGATTGATCGCTGTACAGGCTTGTGACTTGTATATATCTCTATGTCTATAGAAATATCTATTTTATTTTCTATACACATGACATTGGAAAGAACAAAATCCCTCCGCGATTGTCACCTTTGGGGTTGCGATTGATTCGCGGTTGATCGGCGATTGTACCTTTCGCAGGCACTTATATTTTGATCAACACCCATATATATATATATGCACATCACATGCATAAAGTAACCCCCGAAGGATATAAAAGTAAATTCTCACTATTGTAGTAAGAAAATACTGTTCTATCTTCTATACATGTATATATGTATAAAATACCGATAAAAATTTACCATGGACGACCCCGTTGACTAGACGACTCGACGACCCAAACGAGTATAGGTACTATAAATCTGCCCAGAATACATGTATAAGAATGGACATATATATATAATATAATTATATGTTTTATCATGCTTACAATATGTATATTCATGAAATTATCATGGAAATATATATTTATATATGTATATATACACATTAATTTCTTTAATCATAATCTGAATGTAATTATCATGGGCATATCTATAGTCATAGATGCATAGATATAGACATGTCCACAATTAGATATTTCCATGAGATCTGCACTCGTTAAACCAATGCCAGGCCTGGTGGCCCGCCCACACGGCCGCTGGGTTCCTGTGTCCCGGTGGGCGATGCTTCACCTTCGACGCCAGCGCGCAAGGACACGTGAGGCGACGGGGGGCCATGGGCCCAACACGATTTCCTTAGGGGAAGTCCAGTCTGCAAGTGGATTTTAGAGATCTATGGCAATGTTTATTTGGTGAAAAAACCATGGTGTTTTGATATTCCCTTGAACCAAAGCCTTCTGATATTTTTGGTGACGCCAGGAGCCATAGATTCTTCATGGGGATTGTTAAATGGAATAACCTCATATAACTTCCTATTTGGGTCTATCTGAAATTGGAGAGTGGACCCCCGGCCCCCCATTACATGGCCAGCTATAAATGGTGTGGAAAAGCCTCCCTACACGTCCTGGGAACCAATGAGCAAACAGCTGCGGCTAAAGATCAATGGGTACTGGTTTATGAAATTCGAAAAATGATCATGTTTCAGGCTTGTGGTATGGTAGTTCGGCATAGTTTGGTATGATTTTGGTGTAAACGCATGATGATCGCCATGGTTTCTCGATGAGATCCCACTGTTGGTTACTTTTTGTTCAAAGATCCCTTAGGATCCGGGTGTTTGAGTGCTTTTCATACCACCCAGCAACAAAGTGTACATACTGAGGGTGGAAACTCCCCATAGGGACAAACATGAACGTCCACATATATCTTAGGAAAAGCATTGGACCATGGTGGAAAATCAGATCCAAGAGATGTCAGCGCAGGGCGGAAGGCGTGGGCACCATGGTGCTGAAGTGCCAGGAGAAAATGGAAGCTATAGAGGTGGCTGGTGGGTTGGGTTCGATGGCTTGGGCCCGCTGTAAAAAGACTGAGAGAACTGGAGGATCGAAGGCAGCAATGCCGACTCTCGTCAATTCTTGGGGGAGTTCACCAATTTTGGGCTGACTTGGGCACTTCAATGAGCAAATACAAAGATTACAAAAGATTCAACGAACAAAAAATACAGGTTATCAGGTTTAGGGTTGTTTTTTGCCTCCAAAAATGACGGAGATGGCGGTTGAGCCCTGACTCCAGTCGTCCAATCGTTCGAGGTGAAGGATGATCACATGAACGTCGGAACCATTGTGGGTGGTGCCACCCAAAACAGCGGAAAGAGCGCGGGCATGTCCCGGGCTCAGATTTCATCCTTTGTGTTTGGTGCTTGAGAGATCTTGAGACGACTAGTGTGGTAAACCCCAAAATTGACTATTCCCAGTGTTAGAAGAGATATGATGAGATATGCTCAATTTTGAACATGGGGGTTGATTGTTGGGTCCAATCCCATTTTGGCAGTTTCGAAAACCCCGGTTTGTAAATGATTAGAGGGATTTATACGACATATATGTTGGGGATTGTCATAATTTAGAGCTTTGCTAATCCCCATGAAACCAACACTTGTTTTGGGGAATGTTCTTTTCCGCGTTACCGGGGACTATCTTACCATAAACCCTAATAACCCACATGTTTTTGTGTTTCGTTGAGGGATTCACAGATAGATTTCCAACTGTTGGTTGAATTTGACATATCCCATTGCCATTGTATTTCAATATATTTCAATACATCCCATGATGTTTCCATTTTTCCATTTATCCCAACATTGTAGGTGTTTTTCATTCCAGACCATATTGCCACTGTATTATATACATATATATATATATATTTTATATACATATCCCAGTCAATATTCCCTATTGGCTGTATTTGATATTTTCTGGGATACTACGTTAAGACCCATTGGAAAATATTGGAGCATCTTGGAAACTTTAGAAACATATTAAGCACACTATTGGAACACATTGGAAAATCTTGGAAGATACCCTCCGTCAATCAAAAATGGCTTGCTGGAAAATCCATCAATTAGTTCGATTAATTTTCCAGCTATACACCTCCATTTAGTTCGGGGATTTCCCATATGTTCCTATGGTTTTCCTACAATGTGGAGCCACCCGGTTAGAAGTTGGTTTATAACCCCCCTTAACTATAGTTGTAAGATGTTGTAAGCATGATGAACCATAGTGATTGGAGTTAAAAGCCAACTTACCCTTTGGTAAACATGCAAAAAGCTATTCTAAATTGCCATAGAAATAGTTGATTTACCCATTAAACAGTGTGATTTTCCATAGTTACCCTCTGGTTATTTCACATAGCCATGGAAGCCATGGCCCTAATCGAAATAGATGGTTTACCGTTCTTAAAAATGGTGGATCTTTCCATGGCGAACTGTGAATGTCATAACCAGATGGTATGTAAACGTTTACCAGAGGGTAGTTATCCCAGGTAGTAAATAACCAGGTAGTTATCTAGATACCTACCTCATGGTTTACCAGATGGTATGTTAAATAACCAGGTAGTTATCTAGAGGCCCCATGAGGCCCCCACATCTGGATGTCCCATCGATGTCCTCGGCCAGGAGTGCGCCCAATGGACCTGCAGAGCAGGCAGTGTTGATCGAGGCCGCGGATTTTTTTTTTGTCGCTTCAATACGGTGGAGGTTTTGCCACAGCGAGTTCAGCGAAAATGCATAATAATCAAACAAAATCACAGGAAAAAAATGGGAGAATGATGGGAAATAATGAGAGAATATGGGAAAATCATGTGAAAATAATTGGAGAATATGGGGGAATCATGGTCAAATAATGGGATAATATGGGAAACTCATGGGTTCATATTGGGAGAACAATGGGAAAATCGTCGGAAAATAATGGGGAGAATAATGGAAAACCATGAATGAATGAGTAAATCACCAAAACATCCTGGGACAATCATGGAAAAAAGTGAATTAAAATAGTGGAAATCATATAGTTAAACAAATGAAAAGGCAAATCCCCAAAATGGATATCTAAGCCCAAGCAAGTAGAATAATGGGGAATTAAGCAATTGATTGGTTATAGTTATAATCATAGTGAAAATACAGACCTGAGCAAGTTAGATAATGGGGACTAGTTCATGGGAAAAATGTCGAAAACCAACGACAAGTGGTCAGAGGTCTTAATAGTTTGTTATCAGTCGTTAAACAATGGGATAATATGGGATGATGATGCCAGGTGACTTTCAGATGCTTTATAAATGACCCTCCAAAAGGTGTCCCTTGCGTTGTTTCGTGCAGGATCGTGTTGGAAACTGCGTTCCAACATGGAAAGGCCTTGTGGACATTTTTTGTACACAGTAATTATAGTTTTCAGGATCCAGAGCGATATCCCCATGATAGGGCGTCGCGATATCCGAATTGTGTGGCCCCGACCCCACCAAAAAAAGATGAAGGTGGCGTCATCTCCAAATAGATCCTGGGATTTGTCCGCATCCCATGCCATCAGTAACACCTATTCCAAAACATCCTGTTGCATCACAATCAGATCACCATTCCTGTTCCATCATTCTCATCATGAGTATCCCTTCATCCCCGAAATTGCTACCTTAGGAAGATCATGTTGATGATGGTGATGATGATGATGATGACGACGACGACGATGATGATCATGATCATGATCATGATGATCATGATGTGTTCTTGTTCTGGTTCTTGTTCTGGTTCTTGTTCTGGTTCTGGCTCTTGGTATTGTTGTTGTACTCGTTATTGTTATTCTTCTTCTTCTGCTTCTTCTTCTTCTTCTTCTTCTTCTTCTTGTGTTTGTTCTTGCTCTTGCTCTTGCTGTTGTTGTTGGTTATTTGTTGTTGTTTATTGTTTGATGTTTGTTGTTTGATGTTGTTTGTTGTTTGTTGTTTGTTGTTTGTTGTTGGTTGTTGGTTGTGATTGTGGTTCTGGTTGTGGTTGTGGTTGTTGTTGTTGTTGTTGGTGGTGGTGGTGGTGGTGTTGTTGTTGTGATTCCGATATGAGCTACAGCCAAAATTTAGGTGAACGGAAAGTAGTATTCGAGACATCTTGTTTTTTTTGGAAATTGAGCTGGTGCTTGGAAAACGATCATTAATACACTCTTCAAAAAGCGCTAACATTTGCTTATATACCAAAACCTGAAAAACGATACTACACTCTTCAAAAATTGATGACTTGGAGCTATATACCAAGTATTGACCGTGGCCCATATGGGTATGGGTCCAGAGAAGTCATGTTTAGCACATCCCATTTTAGTGGTGCCTTAAATTTGAGTCCATACCCATACCCATTTAGATATATATATATATGTATATTAATATACGTATATATATATATACATACTGTACATAAAGTATTACTACTGAGTATTACTACCATCATTTAGTACTATTATATACACGGAGATATACTACTATTATCATCATTAAAATTATGATTTTTTGCATATATATATATATACATATATATGCTGTATATCCCCTAAACCGTAATATACATATGTAATTGCATATAGAATGACAACCACTTCCCTGAACGTTGACGTTTTAGGCCTGTCGGAAGTCGGGGATCATGGCCTTGGATGTGGATGTCGTGGAGTGTCATGGCTCCGGCAGATTCATCGCAGATGCCATCGAGGCCGGGGATGGCCTTGGGCAAAAATCCATGGGAAACATCCATGGATGGAGAAGATGGGATACATCCGGGAGAAGCTCCGGGTTTTTACCTTGGTCTTGGGAGTGGATATTAACCTTGATGGCAAGGGGAAGAATGTTTATGATAAAATTATCCAAGGGACACCTTGGATGTGTACTTTTGGAACTATTTGTTTGCCATGTTTAAATGTGGGATATGTTAACATATTAACCTAACCAATGTATGTAAGATTGGCTACTTGAAATTGAAATGCTTCTTTCGGGTACGGTGGAGCATGGGCGGAGCAAACCGGGGAGCTTCAGGGATGTTCGTTAAACATGTTTTAGAAACCGTTGTTTTAGTATTGAATTTGCGCATTTACATTCAAAATGGTGGGATCCAGGTTACTAATGGAACAGCTAGCAGGACCAAACATTGAGGGATGGGACTGTACATCGCTAAGTTCTTCACTTGTTCATGAGCATGACATTCATCCTTTAAACCGGTTCCACGAGTGTTTCATTCATAGACACATTGACATGAATAGTCCAGTCTCATCCATTGAACAATTCCGCGAGAACCATAATTGGGATGATGATCCCCAGAACTTCCACATTTTGATGGCTCACCAATCAACAAAACAATGATTGAAATGATTGAATCCTTACCAATCATTAATCAAATCATGATTGGTGATTTGGGTGCTTTGAAATTTACGGATTCATAAACCCAAAAAAAAATACACCACCCAGGCTGCCTCCTGCGGCCGCGCCCTGCGGAGCGGTTCCGAGCCGGAACAAGAGGCTGAGATGTACCGCAGCTCAGATGGGGATGGGTTCAGGTCAGGATTGAAACCACAAATAATGAGGACTGGGAAATTCACGGAAGTGGTGATTTTAGCCACGAGATTGGCACAGTCGGAAGTTCAGCAACAAGACTGGGATGGTTCCGCAGCCGAAAATTCGGGGCATTTCGTTGAGACTGAGTTGGGTTTCCCAGAGTGGCGTGGGGTTTCCCAGCGGCCTGGAATACCCAGGCTTCAGCTCTGCAGTATGAAGACCAACATTGGCAACGCCATTGAAACCAGCGGCATCGCCAGTTTGATCAAGACGCTGCACAGCATCAGGCGGAGTAGAAACGCGGGGGGAGATGGGTCAACACCTTGCACCCCTGGTGATCAAAATAGCTGGGATTACTGGATGTTCATCCTCCAAAACATGCTATGTATAGGTATTGATCCATAGCCAAATGATCAGAGTTCAAGAAGTCTAATTCTTTCCCATTCATACAAGATCCTCTTGGCATTTGAGTACTTGGGTGGTCAAAAAAATACACGGTGATCCCAGGCTTCAAATTCACTTTCCTGTAGATTTCCCCTCAACCAGCCGCATTGAATGTTGACGGCCCGATGTGTTTTTTGTTGGAGGTTTTCAAATTTTATGTGATTTCAGCCCGATCATGATCCAATGTGACTCTCATATGTTGGGGATTCGTGTTGTTTATTAGCCCCCCTTGAGCCCGCCATTGCCGTGGCATTGCCGTGGTCGCCGTGGTCAGGTGGGGCATTGTGTGTGGCAACAACCACCTGAACCAGCTGAATCCGCATTTGGATCCCGCAAACTGCCCGTCGCAGGGCCCAGGTTTTGGTGGTTGAACTCCTGGCGTTGTCTATGGCTGGGGGCTTTCGCCCATGGGAAGTCACACCCCATGGATCCCCATGAATTCCATCGGAAAGCATCATGGAAAGCCCGGGCCGAACACGTTGGCAGATCCACCTGAGATTCGATTCAATTCACATCAATTCGCCAGTCAGTTGGGGAAGGTTGAAACTCACAACCATGCAATGACCTGCAAAGCCGGTTGATTCACACTCTTGTTTTGGCCGGCATAGCGCATACTCTCTGGCAATATTCCGTTTCCTGTTTTAGCAAGCATTCCGAGAAGCTACACAGCTCAACTGCCAAGTTCTAAGCAACATTTGTTCAGAAAAAAAGCAGGCATATCATGTCATATTATGTCATGTATAATCATATATATATAATTATATATATATCCATGTACTATCAAGTACCGACGTATCAGGGATCCATGAGAATCCACCGTTGATTATCTATCATTATCTATCATTATCTATCATAATCTATCATTAATCAATAGTTGATAATATCAATAGTTAATATCAATAGTGTTAATAAAATCACCATTTAAGATCTATTGATGGTGTGTAGTGATCTATCTGGGTAAATTATAACGACCTCACTGCGACCTCACTGGAAATCATGGTTAATAAGGGGAATCATCCCCAAATGGCCGAACTATTCAGGTTAGTGAATTATTATAATTTACCCAGATCTATCATTATCTATCATTAATCATCAGAAAAAACGTCACTTTCGGTGCCGGTCTCCACTGGTTTTATCCATCTCCCAGGCTATTGCTGTGCACCGAGCCCACGGAGCAGAAGCTCAGTGCCGTCTTCATGGGCGTCTCATCCTGGGGCTTCGGAGGGACCAACGCCTGGGAGCCCCAGGATGGAAGATGCGTGGCGGAAGAGAATTCTTTATAGTATATTTTATAGTTCTAGTATATCAAGTGTTTTTTAATGTACATATATGATTTAATTTTACTATATAATCATATATAATCATATATATATGTATATATATATACATACATACATACATACATACATAAATACATACATACATAAATACATACATACATACATACAATTCTGATTCCTAACATGATTTAATTTTGCAGGCGACATATTGAAATTGTTCGTATTGTACATATGCTTTAGGTTATTATAACTTTCATAGCTATTTGACACACACGTAGATAGATAGGTAGATAGATAGACAGATAGATAGATAGACAGATAGATAGATATATAGATAGACAGATTGATAGACATATTGACAGATTGACAAAAAGATTGATAAATAGATTGATTGATTGATAGCTAGATAGATAGTTTGATTGATTGATAATGATAGATAGAGAACGATAGATAGATAATAATAGATAATCATAGATAATCATAGATAAGTATGGTGAGAGATACAATATGTATATACATATATAGTAGATATGGCTCAACATATGGATACTGCAACTATTGAACCCCAAATGGTTGGATGATTGTCAGGTGCACATGCACTGCTATGGTGGAGTGGACGAGGACGCAGCTGGTTGATGCATTAGTTAGGTAATTGATTAAGATAACTAGGCTTACGCTCCAACTAAGAGTTGGATGTGGAATTCATCCACTATGACATGTCGTTTTTTTTTAAATAATTATATATATATATGAAATGTCGATTGTTTTTTTCAAAAATAGGGTTTCCCCATAGGTTTTCCACATCGAAATGTTTCCCCTAGGCTTTAGCCGTCCCTTTCCCCACGGCCGTCAGGAGATTCGCTTACCTCCTGAGCCAACGCCACAGGAGCTGAGACCGAGGTGCCCGCCCAAGGGATGGATGTTGGTGACTGATACAACGATCATTGCCCTGTAAATGAGGAGATCATGGGGATAATGATGAGGATATATATATATACCCTCTGGTTATGACTAACAGTTCGCCATGGTATAGATGGCCCATAGAAATAGATGGTTTACTATATATATATAAGATATATATATATAATGAGGAGATACTGGGAATACAATGGGGACAATGATGTAATATGATGTAATGAAATATATTGCATATTTGGATAATATGATCGAACTGCTCAAATGTGGGGATTTACCCTAGGGTAAACAGTCACATAGATGTGGAAAGCCTAGGGGGAAACCCTATGAAAAACAATCTATATACATTCATGGTGGATGAATTCCACATCGAACTGGAGGGAAAGCATGATTGCCAGTGCCAGTGATGGTTATTGCAATCATGCTGTGATAACCACAATATCACAAAAATGCTGAAGTGATATTATGTTATATGTTGGTTGCCAGTGATTCTTAAACAACACTATTTGTATATGTGTGATATATTACCAACAGATTGTTTGTTGATGATTTTTGATGCCATGATATTATAATTGCCATATAATTATAACAAATTATGATTCCCATTATTTTGATGATGTTGGTGATGGGTGTTGGTGATGATTTTTGCCCCGGTGATCTCATGATATGCTCCGTCTCGTGCTGGATGTTTGCATGCCAACCGTTGCAAAGATGGCTAAGACAAGCAGATAGATTTATTTCGATAGTTGCATCAACATTAGCGTCATATATATATATATATATCATTCAATATGAATTACATTGAGATATTTAGAGAACACATGTATAATTTATATATGTTCATATATATTATATCTCATCATACATATATATATATATAGTTTAAGTTTATATCATCTATCAAGACAACAATGTCAAGTCCGGATGGAAATCCATCGCTTGAGCCCAGATCGCCCCACGCCCTCGTTGCGAAGGCTGTCATATTGGCCCAGTGGCGGTGGTGACCTGGGAAGCATGAGCCGACCTCGCAGGCGCTGGGGACTGGAGAGTTAACTAACAGAACTAGTGACTAGTGGTTTTACCATCTTTTTTTTAAACTGCCGAGAATCAAGTTCAAAGGGTTAACTAAGAAACAGATGTTTAACCATGAAAAAAGGTACAAAACTAGTGTAACTAATGGGTTGAATTAACAAGAATGGTGGTGAACAAAGTTGTTAGGCTCGGAGTAACTATCCCCAAAATTGGCAATTGGTAAAATGCTTCGCAGTGCTGGTAGGAATGCATCAGACATTTAAGATTTAGCACCGCCTTGGACCGCTCGAAACATCTCCATTTTGGGTGGGGAAAATGACTGGTACTCGTAGTGACTGGTACTTTGAGATTTGTGAAATCTCATATGGATTCATATGGCATAGCAGCGAGCCCTTGCCCTTCATGATTATATATGATTATCCAAGATTGGCCATGGTGGAGTTTGCTGGTTTCAATCACCATCATCCAATTTATCCAATGTCCAGATATCCATAAATCATCGAGAGATTCTTTGATTTGGGGATGGCGAAACATGGCAGGGGATTCTTTATCATTGGTACTTGGACGAGCTGGAACGAGCCTGAAGCAATGGAGGCGCTGGCCTGCGGATGTTTTGCCACGACTGTTTACTAAGGCTTTAAAGGATCAAATTGAAGTGGTTATTTGATGATTTTGATGATATATTAATGTGATTTTGGGTATGAAAGAGTAAAAGTTATTACTTGTAAGTTCAAGATGTTCAAGAAAACTCTGGCATCTTGGCTGTGGATTCTGATTCCAGGTCAGAATAGCTCCAGTCCCCGAACAGTTCAGATCTTTTGCCAGGGCGCGCACACAAACTTCGTCAAACTGTCCATATTTTTGCGGATCCACTGGCTTGGATGGGTGATCAGTTTGGGGTGTTCCAGATTGATGTCAACTTTCTCAACTCAATGGCTACAGTGTCTTATTCTGGCAGTGAGTGCGCGTTTTTCTGCATCCAAGCGGCACTGCAGGACGAGGGTGATGGTTGCCGGGAGCCTCAGTGGTAACAGTAGGAGCATGATGCCCTTGACTGACCAATCCATACTGAGATGATTGTGCTGGCAGTAAGGGCACTGCCAAGTCCTGAATAAAACTGTTCGCCATCCGCGATTTGCATCCCTCAAAAAAGGTTCACTGAGAAGTGCTGGCAATAGGCTTCTAATCTTCTACTAACATCGTACTATTTCACTTCGCCTGTCGGTTCCAAACAGATTTGTTTCTGGAGTGGCAGGCTATGGCTACACCCTTGTGTTGGGAGAACAGCGATGGGCCTGTTCCCAAGCATTGAGCCAACACGGAAAGCCAACTCAGCTGGTTGAGAAGCGAGTGGAACCAGCTGTATCCACCCGCCACCTAGGAACAGTTCCAGTTGCTGGTGGACAACAATTATGCCAAGGTGTGATGTGATGTCGCTGTCTTCGACAAGAGATGAATTATGGGCATTTATTCGGCATATGGGTTGACAAAAATAGAGGACAGAGCTTAACCCCCCCAATGAGGCTTAACAATGCCCAACATATAAATGGGGTTGGTACCTCAAAATATGCAACCCCCAAATCTCATGGTTCCCCATATTTTTTTCAGAGTTGGGAGGGTGAATCCAACACACAGTCTCCTATCTCATATTGTTGCTTATATATATATGTATATAAATATATATATATGTATGCATATACATAAATCCGACTATATTCCCTGTAAGCATCCACATAAAACGTTAATATACATATGTAATCCCCATTGTTGATGGTTAATATCCCCGTATCCCAGGATATTCCCATCTGGTTGGTGGTTTGGAACATGAAATTTATTTTTTTCAATTGGGAATGTCATAATCCCAACTGACGAACTTATATTTTTCATAGGAGTAGGTATACCACCAACCAGCCATGATATATCCATATACATATATATCCCATATATATATATATATATATATATGATATATTATAACCACCATTATATATATATACATATACATTATATATATATACACATATACATATACATTATATATATATGTGGATATATCCCAATCATATAACCACCATATCATACATATCCCATATTTATCCCATATATATCCCATCTAAATCCCATACACCCCATGGGCCAGGTGCTGCACCCTCGACGCTTCAAGGTGTCTTTTGACGGCTGTTGTCGTTTTCTGTATGGGACGTCCCACAGATAGTTACAGGCCAATGGAAATAATATACCATATTATATGGTGCCTGTAATTTAAAATAATGGTACCATATTTTATATTTTTATGTACCATATACCAGTAATATGAATGGAAATAATGGGTAATTGATGGTAATTGTCTCATTATTTTGCGTCATTGTACCAGATAATCAGATTATGGTGAATTACCTTTTCCATAATGATTGAATATCATTGGATATTCATTCCGGTATTGGACAATGTACAATAATCCATAATAATCCACCATCAAAATACTATACAAAATACTATACCAGTATGTTAACTCAGAAGCCGAAGAAAGCCATGGCCCGAATTGCTGGGCTGTGGTGGCTCCAGGCGCCCAAGGGCACAGAAGTCTATGGCCCGACGAGATATGAGGAAGTGATGCAGGCGCGCATGACATGTGACCCAGGACTTTTTCAGAGCTTTGGCGAGAAAATATGGAGAAACTGACCAGCAAATACCAACAAGACTACTTAGATGTCTATCTATCTAATCTAATCTAATCAAATCTAAATCTAAATCTAAATCTAATCTAATCTAATCCTATCCTATCCTATCCATCGATCTATCTATCTATCTACCTATCTATCTATCTACCTACCTATCTATCTATATCTATCTATCTACCTACCTATGTATCTATATACACACCAGACCCCGTTTTCTTGTGATTGGAGTTATTTGCTACCCCATTCGCTAACATGAACAACAACCACCGTCTCCGGTGTCCTATCCGCCGGGTCTCAGCGCCAGGAAAGCACTTGGTTTGTCGACGGACGACCCTTCAGTGCGCAGATCCGACCCATCGCCGACCAAGGCATTGACAGTCGGAGAAATCCATGGGGTTCTCCGTGGGAAATCCATGGGAAAGCACCAAATTCGATGCTTATGTCCCCGATGATGGCCTTTTTTTGGGGGCTATCCCGCAGAAATAGTGAGTGATGAGGTCAGAGTAGTTGCTTCCAGTCTGCAAAATCCCAACATCGAAGGTATAAGGAATGGGCCCAACCCTTCAGAGGTTGAGAATCCCCAAATTATTTACTGTACTTGCGAGGATTGTTCGCAACAGCTAAGGATATTCCCTACTTTTTGGACCAACGTTTTGGTGTTGTCGATCACCCATGGTGATTCTTTCCTCATGAATTGTTCCCCATAAACTGCGTTGCTCAGTGTTACTCTCTGTTGATTGATTGATCATCTCCATGCAAATCACTTCGCATGTTTGGCTACCTCACGTCAAGGGTCTGCGTCTATTGTATTGATATACATTGATATACACTATGATCATCTATGTTCTAGTATGTGCATCCGCAACATCAATCATCGTTTAGTGATAATTTCTTGAAATCCAATTTTGTTTATATATATACTATTTGGTGGTTAGGAGGAAGCGGTTCGGAGCTAGGCGTATCCATATTCCCCAGCTAAGGGTTTCCCAACTATATTCCCACTATCCCCATTATATTCCCAGTGTTTTCCCATCGTATTCCCACTAAATCCCATTCTATTCCAGTAAATCCCATGAAAAATCTATATAAATCATGATAATCCCAATATATTCCCATTAAATCTTTAGATTATCCCCTTCAATCTACATTTATTCCCATTCTATCCCCATGACATCCAGGCTCTAGCGCCGTGGAGCGGCAATCTTCGCCCATGGAGTATAAGAACGAGGCGCGCCGGCGGACGTTGACGTGGGGATGGGGGGATTCCGGGGACGATATGAATGGTATGACAAAGGATATAAAGGGCAGATAAATATTGAATATTTAATTAATTATGTGAATAAAATATCTCAAATCCAGATTGACAATGATTGATATAGCCATTCTTTCAATACATCAAATCCTGATTTATATCCCCAATGACTATATTAGTGCCATGGTCAAAAGATATGATTCATGGGTACTGATGGGTGTAAAAATCGCTGTGGAAATGGATTGACCATCCCCCAATCTGGGTATATCATCCAACTCTTGGCGGCAAGGCACATAGTTCAGTGGGGTTGAAACTAGATGGCGCCAGGATGAAGGAATGGCTGGTCAGCGGTACCGCATTCGCCGGGGGCCACCAATGGACTGGACTAGCTAAAAGAAAGATTGGGTATTTCTTTCCAACAGTTGTTCATGGTTTCAGCGGATCGTTCGGGACCGCAGATGGATTTTCCGAGGCTTACACATTGCTGGAAAGTGGCGAACTGTCACTTGGGCGAAGCTGGAGGCTGGTGAAACACTGCTGGGGATCAGGACAAAAATTGGTCAGAGGTTCACTTGTCATTTTCGGAAGCACCCATCTTTAGGGGATTTTGAGAGCCCCTGATCTCATCATTTCATTCCGTTTTCCCCGGTGAGCCTCCGATTTTACCATATGTTATGTGTTGTTTAGAAGCAGATGATGTGTCGTATACATGGCAATTCGTGATTCCCTATAAATGGCTTTCTACCCTGTGGTTATTTAACATAGCCATGGAAAATCACCATTTTTAATAGGTGAAGCATCTATAAATGGACCATGTTCCGTGGCTATGTTAGTCATAACCAGAGGGTAAATGGGTTTCTAAATGGGACATCGAACTTCGAACTAAATAGTGGATTCTCCAGCCATTTTCTGGGATTTCCGCTGGGGGATGGGCCATAGCATGGGAAGAAAGAAAACAGCTGGAGGATGGGGCACAAGCGGCGCTGAAGGGCTAAGATGTTGGACACTCAGCGATGACTTCAGGATACTTCAGGTATTCGACTTGGGAATCTATAACCTTTTTGCCATTGAAAATGGTCTCTAGAATAGCATCTATAATAGCATCTATTTGCTATAATTTGCCATGGCTATGTCGGCTATGTTGACAGAGATCATTTTTTGGAGACATAGGGAGACCCTACCAATCCACCTCTGGGTCAACAGAATGAAGGCTTCATTTCTTGAGTATTGCCATGGGGATCTATGTGTTTTTTTTCTAGCTGAAGTCACTTGAGCTAATGGTGATCCAAGCGAAAGATCGGGAAAATCCGAGGTTTCGACATGTTTTGACCCATGTTTTGGCCCATCTTTTGGCCCAACCTCTGCCTATCTCTGCCTTAGGTTCCACGAGGGACTGCGCATGACTGCGCGCACTTCGTGCCTCTTCGACCAATTCCTTCCGCGAGCAAAAGTGCCATCGCGATGGCTGTGGATGTGGCTGGCAGAACTGCCCAAGAAGGTCCCAACAAAGGGACTCCACTGTGAACAGGTCCAATAGTAAACATAGGAGTTTTGGGCTGTGATTTCTCGGGAAGGGATGATCTGTGATGGCGCAAGACACACTACTTACTACTTCTCAGCACTATCAGAGTGAATGGCAAGATTTCACTTCACAATTGGAATGATGGCAATCTTGGGGAGGTTATATTTCGATTCAAGTTCTCCAATGCCCTCGAAAATTGCTGGTCGCAAAGGTCTTGCTCCGACATTTCAAAGCTGGCTTCCGTATTGGCATGGGGTATGGCGACACCAGCAAAACCCTCAAGAAATTGGTGCTGCCTATGCCTGGATGTTGTTCTGTTAGGGGTTGCTTTTGTAGCACATTCTCAACGAGTAGAGCCAGTCAACAGCTCATTGGTGCTTGGTTTTGTCCAGCTTAATCTGTTGTTCACTAAAAACCTCAGTGGAAATCTGGAAAGGTGAGATGATCTACTCTTCCAAAGGTTTATAATGGATAATATGGTTGATTTTCCATAATATATGGGATAATCATGGTTAATAATGGTTGATAATGGTTAATAATGGTTAATAATGGGAGAATATAACTGGTTGGTGCTTTGGAACATGGCTTTTATTTTTCCATATGCTGGGAAGAATAATCCCATTTGACTCTAATATTTTTCAGAGGGGTAGGTATACCAGCAACCAGTATAAATCTCAGCCAAGATGATTAAGACTGGCACTTGTCTCGGATCCGTATGGCTCAGCAAACATGACGCAATCTCAGGATTTGAAAAAGAACTTCACCGCTTGGTTTAGCACCAAACAGCCATCCAACAGATCATAGAGATCCAACAAAGCTGGAAAGCCCAACCAAGGAGATGCGCCAAGCAGTCCAAATGCTAGCAGGAAGAAAGCCCATCAAGCCCTCTATCAGCTTCATTTCTCATGATTAAACATCTCAGGTCTACTTTTCCACACCCTGAGCCAAGACCAAAGCAGATACAGATGAACCCAGCCAGCTCAACCCCCAGATTTTGGGGGACCTAGGGCAGAGGCGCCTTAGCGGCCTCACTTCCTCCCCAGTACGTTGGCATGGACGACCGGGATGACACCTTGGAATGGGCAAGAGAGGTCCCATCCGGGGGGTCAGTTCACCTCCGTTCATCCCAAATTGGCTGTTGTTGGTGGATGTTCACCCCCCAAATCAAGAGGTTTTTGCCGGGGTTTGGCAAAAATCCCCCAAGAGTGATAATAATAATGATAATATGATGATATATTACTATACCCATATATTTCCCCTTGATGATTGAGGATCATGGTTTTGTAGTGCGATCATTTTCTTGGTTTCGGACATGTTGCATTTCCACTGTGTAACTGAAATCCACAGATCCCTTTGAGATTTTGAGCCACTCTCAAAACACAGTCCTTTAACGACGTACAGTAGGGGCATTGTCATCTCAACCCAAAAACGGTTGCGGTTCAAACCTTGAGCAAACCACTCACGCGCCATTTGGCGATGCGCAAGGTCTCGGATAAGATCTGGCATAAGCAAAAACATATATATATATAGATATGACATCGGGAGATACTCAATCTTCAAAACCCAGAGTCCTAATATATCCTAATGACTTGTTGTGGGGGTTGTAGATATTACTATTCAAAAGTTCTTCGAACAGCTTCAGCCAGCTGGTCGCTAGGTGTTGCCAGCCAGCCTGGAGGAGGAAATAGGAGGAGGGATGCGGCTGGGTGTGAAGCAATGGATGCAATGGGGTGGTGTGTTTGATATGATGATTAATAATATAGATAAGAATAGACATTAATAGTGATTTCACAATAGATTTCATTGTCATCACTGATAAATAAGAGATAATATTATAATAGATAATAATTGAATAATCATAGATATTAATAGTGATTTAGCAATGATCATAGGAAATAATGATGAATAATGAGTGATGAATCGTGATTTAATGTGGTAAACCCTGCCATAAACTGGGGATGGTTGAAATCCCTGCCATCAAAATGGTGGATTTTACCCTCCGGTAGCCTCCGGTTGTCAAACGTGGCTGGGAAAGAAACCCCAGCCAAGGCCTCCTTTCGATGGCGATGATTTTTCATGGGAAAATCATCGCCATCTTTGCGCGGAGGGTATCTTAATGTATCTTAGATATGATGGGACATGATATAATAAATATATAGATTGGGATATACCATGATTTATACCAATCTTAATCCCTTCCTCCTAATACTAAACCCCCCCCCTAATACAAAACACGGCAGGTAGTTTTTAGTATTAGGGGGGTATTTATTATTAGGGAACCAAATCGAAGTCATGTTAATTAATTAATTAA
>Ga0126342_10009168_pt1 | contig 17727 bp, 18 predicted proteins | sample Cyp1metagenome_FD_92528 | JGI IMG/M metagenome (GOLD analysis project Ga0126342, IMG submission 92528) | Coral microbial communities from Lord Howe Island, Old Settlement Bay, Australia - Cyphastrea 1 metagenome | ecosystem: Host-associated > Invertebrates > Cnidaria > Coral ... | reverse complement strand
TAAGTACGGATTATCATATGTACACTTTTCTGTGCGGTTCTTTTGACTTTTTAATTTGGTTGTGTTGCAGTAATGCGTAGCCGCGGTGGTTTCCAGGTTTCCCTTTGAAACTTATTGGAATAAATATTCGGCAGGCTTGGTATACCGAAAGATGGATACAGTATGGGGACCATACCCATCCTCGCACAATTCAGCATTCTGCTGTGCCGCAAACCACACGACCTCTGAACTCGTGGAGGTGTTCACGGATTCGGATTGGGCAGGTGACCAATCTAATTGCTCATCCCGAAGGAGGCATTCAGTTTCATCTGCGATGATTTTTCTGAATGGACGCGCTGTGACAAGCCGGTCCCGCTCCCAGAAGAGCATTGCTTTGAGTTCCTGTGAAAGCGAATATCTTGCGGCAGTTGGTGGAGGAGCAGAAGGCATTCACATTGGAAGGTTGTGGACATTCCTTGTGAGAAAAGAGACTGAAGTGGATGTGGTGACCGATTCCAGTAGCTGCAGAGCATTTGCCCAACGCCAAGGAGTTGGACGTCTCAAGCATATCGAGACGAAGTATCTATGGCTACAGCAATGTGTCAAATTGGGCATGCTCACTATGACTGGCGTGGCGACGCTTCTGAATGTGGCTGATATCGGTACAAAGAAGCTTTCGAAACTTCGCAGATCCTTTCTGATGTTCCTCATGGGCATGGTGGTCTATGACGAAGCGACCAAATCCTATGTGCCAGTCGGCGAAGCGGGGTTCAACGAAGAGATGCGGAAGAAAGCCCTCAGCAAGAACATGAAGGTTGTTCGCCAGGTGATGCTCAACACGCTGAGCGATGGTGCTGAAGGTCTTCAAGCACAGGTTTCAAAGCCGATGGTTAAGTTGATGACTTTGCTGGCTATGCAGCCTATGGTGGATGGCTTCAACGCGGAGATGGTCGAGCTCAAGGTGCTGGAGGTGAAGTATGTGTACCTCGACTTCTTCATGGACAACAAGGTCTTTGTGGTCTTCTACACCCTGGTCTTTGTCTTTATTGGGGTTTGCATTGGGTACTTCATCCACAAGGTGGTCTACATTGAGAAGGTGGTCTACATGACACAATGGTCCATGCGGATGTTGCGACGTCTACATCGACGACGCGAACTTGCGTTGGTGGATGATTGGGACCCAATGAACCACGAGCTGAAACAATTGCGTGTTTTGGCCGATGCACGAGATGCCGATTCTGGAGAAGAATTCTTCCGTGAAACAGAGACAGGTTTGGCAAAGTATGTGCGACCGCGCTTTGAAGCAAGGAGACGCCTGAAGGTGGAAGAGTTAGATCCGCTGGAAGCAAGCATGCTTGTAGACCCTCAGCTTTACCCAGAGTATGCGGATGAGAATGCGGAGGAAGAAAACAAGACAGAGGATGAACCAGTGGATGCTCAGGTTCAAACTGACTTCTCACCGATGGTTGAACATCGAGGCCCTGAACCACATGTTCCGCACGAGACCGTGGAGCTGCCTGGATCCCCTCCTGGGACACCTGATGATCTTCCAGATCTACCTCGAGTTGGTTTGGATTGGCAAAATTTGGATGTGGCCGAGGAGTACTTCCCACGCCAACAACGTGAACGAACTCAACGCGTGCGTGAGGTGGCTTTGTTATCAGAACAAAATCTGAGAGAATTTTACCTGTGTCACCTGATGGTCCTGTATCCAAATCAACCGGATATGTCCTGGGATCACCCACTATGGTGGGACCGTAGGCAGCAACATGAATATCGTGTTTTTCAGAGCATTGTCATTGAAGGTAAGTATTTGGACTGTTTTGGAAGCTTTTGTGAACAATGGTTTATTCATCGGGATCATGGATTCCCTATTCCTTTTGGTTAACCTTCTTTGGCAGTGGACATGAAATGATTTCAACAGTCAGCACAAAATCGTTGCTGGCTCACCCCGATTTTGAGGTGGTGTGTTACATTCTTTTGGCAGTTTCATGTCATCCATGTATCCATTTGCACTCAGACATCCATTTGTCTGTGACATTTCGACGGTGGCTCAACCCACGATGTAAAAGGACTTGCTTGTGCACGCCGCCTGCTTAACAGATTTGCAGATGTTTTTGGGACTGCCTTGCAGTGCTTGTGTTCACTCAGCTTGTCAGTGGAGAAGAAATTGGGGAAGATGGCTGAACAATCAAAACCAAAACCCAGTCGGTGAAAAACAGATGTGTCGTTGCAGCATGAACGGCGATTGGAAACAACTAGCTGGCGTGTATGACAACTGCTTATAAAATGGTAATAGATGGGTCAGTTCAAGTGAATGCCCTTTCATTGTGGTTTAAAGGAGGGCGGTGGGCCCACGCTTTTTATGGATCGGAAGCACCCGCCACCGTCCCCTTACCCCACCGGTCAGTTTATGCTTGCATAATTCTTTGTGACCAAGCTCGTTGTGTACATGCCGTTCCCACAGCCAAGATGGTTGAACAGGTGTGTTCCATGACTTGCAAATGTGCTGTTTTTTTTGAAGACAACGCGGTATTTTCGTGCACGAACCCTACAATTTTGAGTCCAGAAAAGGAACATATTTCATCATTGCCTTTACATTCCATTTTTTGAGCAGGATGTCGTATGTTTAAAAACATGGTGCGTATTGTGGGAAGGGGGGGAGGCATTACTATGTTTTGAAAGGATACCATGCCATTGAAGGACGAGGTATGCAATGACATGTAAAAAATGTTGTTGTGTCGTGTTCCCAGGCGCAATCTAGCCTACCATGTTTCACGGTCATTGTCTTTGGACAATTACATTGCCACCAGCATCCGCTGTCTTGATGCCAGCCCCGTGGTATCGTTTTTGCTCGTGCTTAAGAAAAATCATGAACAAACGCATCGGCTTGCAGCAAAACTGGTGGGATGAAATCATCCCCCGATTGGTTTCGCACATCCATGTTTCCCACCTTGGTGCACCTGCCAGGTGACCAAGTGATTATTTGTGGTGCACACCTGTCACGGCACCAAAAAAAATTTTGCATTGCCATTGGCACAATAGAAAATGCCATTTATTGCATGTTCTTTGCTTGGTTGAAACCTGAAAACAGAACAACAAACAAAATCTAGCTGAAAATGGATCGGGTCGCAATTTTGATTTGCCGGTATATGTTTTCAACACGGGCATATTCATTGCATTTTCAGCGTCAAATAAAATCAATTGGTATAGTTCCAAAGTGAATTCATCAATGGTTGGGTGTTTCCGTGCCTCAGCGTCTGATGCGAAGCGCCAGAAACTTGTGGAATGGCAGGTCGATTTGCATGAAACATTGGAAATGCGACATTGACATGAGAAACCTTGAAGGAATTACAAGTGCAGCGAACACTGAATTGCATTTTGAAACATGGAATGCACTGGTAGCTGGCAGGACAAGATCCCAGAAGTTGTGAAACACCCGGACATCGGCAAATTTGTACAGGCTCACCATGCTGAAAATGGAACCACAAACATTGATCATGTATTGAACAAAGTGAATTATTTGATTTTTAACCTGTGATTTTTGAGGCTATGTCCGTGACAACCTCCAGGCTTGGTTAAAAAGACAGACTAGAGAGGTGCAAGAATCGTACAATCAAAACTGCAAATGGTTTTCGTTTGTAAATTTTGATCTCCAGGACAACGGCCTGTCGAAAACTTTGCAGCATTGCAGCGTTGGAGAACCAACAACCGTTTATTGTGGAAGCTGGAGACTTTTGCCTAAACTTTGAATGAATGCAACAAATTGGACCGGAAAATTGTTCATGAAGTCTGTTCGTGCAATTGCGCCATGTGAGACATGCAAACCCAACAATGAGACAAGTAGACAAGTGCAGGCAAAAAAATTGGACAAATTGTGATTTGTTTTGCATCCAACCCACTGCTTTCATGTTGCCGAGGCAGCAATTCTTGCATTGCGAATGTTGGGTTCCGCAAAGGCGGCATCGTCTGCCGCAGCACAGTTGCTGGAGGCTCTGATGAAGTATCCAGATGTTCGCTCCGCGGAAGCATTGGTGGAGGCTTAAAAAAAAATAATCGAACATTCACAGCAAAACCGGTTTCTTGCGCCTTAACCTACTTGCTGATCCATTATGTTTTTTTGTTCCCGCCTCCTCTCTTCTTTGGTTGTCTATTTCACTGAACGAGTTGATGATGTGTGCTCGCTCCATCATCCCGTGATACCATCAACGCAATATTGGATAGCAACAAATTTTGAATGCTGATTTGTTGTTTTGTTTTCCTTAGATTGTGCAAAAAACATCATATAGGGACAGGTGTTGCAAGATGTTTTTTGTGGTATGGACAACCAACCCGAGGACAACAATGTGTTGAATTTCCTCGCATTACCAAACTGTTGATGGAGGTGCCACAGTGGATTCCAGCCACTTCAAATCTCCATGTATTTTGTGCATGACAACTCCTTTTTTTTTTCCCGCCGTTTGATATCTTATAGATTGAAACACGAAGATCACACAGATACCGAGGTACATATACCGGTTTTGTGTTGAATATCGCATACAGTAGGTTTATCAAAATTATGGCCTTTGAACCTTGGGAATGTCCAAATTCCAGGATGCAGCACCTGATTGCAGCAACTTGGTGTTTGGGCCATTGGGTTGCTCAATATCGGGAACACATCACCAGAGGATATACCAAGAGAGGTCCAGTCGACTCAGTAGACACAGAGAAAACAAGGAAATCTACCAACGATCCGAAAACCTTTGTGAAATGATTTGCGAAGTTGGCTGGATTGACATGACTCTTGACCTTTCCCACAATCAATTCAGTTCTTGTTTGATTTCCACCAATTGCGTTGGAGTAAGTTGTTCAGGCGTTCTTCATCCAACATTTGCGGATGTTGAGCCATCAACAAGGTGCTTGTGTTCTGCTTGACATATCTTGACATGGGACAGGTCATGAGGGATGCTCAAGTGGAGCAACCTGGGCGATGCAGCGCTGCTGCTTTGCTAGTGTCTTGCTACGTCAAAAGTGCATTTCGATTTTTGCAACGAAAAACGAAAAGCAAGAGATATGGAGACTTGGTCAACATAACCTGGTCTTGAGGTGTTTTGAGTCTTTCTGAATGTCTTTGAGGGTTCAACCCGTTCAAACATAGAACGATACTGCCAGTTGATCACCAGAAGGGAGCAGCACACTGACGACACGAATGTCGGTAATGTCGGACAGCTTGCGCAGATGCCGCCATGACATGCCCATGTTGCAACTGGCTTCGCTAGGCCGCTAGGCCGCTAGGCCGTTAGGCCGCTAGGCCGTTAGGATAGAGAGGAGACCTGCATGTGCAAAACTGTTTCACAGTCATTATGTAAGTTTTTTTGAATATTTTTGATATTTTTTAAATTATAGGCGTAACACGGCGTAACATCCATGCTACATCCACAGGAATGGGGTTCATGCAGTGTGGTCGGAATTGCAGTGTTGACAACCGGGATTTTAACTCAAAGTCTCACCACGTTTCAAAAAAAAAGACAAATGCAGGGTGCAAAATGACCATGCCAGAGCCAAAGTATTAGATTCAGCAGGCTGCTGGCTTGTGTTTTTGCGGGTCAACCCGCCCCATCTGTTCATCACATAAGATCTATCTCATTTCGCTCATTTTGCGATTTGCACTTGTGTTTTGTTTCCCACTCTTTTGCCTTGACCCAGACTCCTTTTGAACAATGCTGTTTTCTTCTTTTCGATTTGTTTTTAATTTTTGGAAATGGTTTACTATGCTTAGAAAGCGACTCCTTCTTTTTGAAGTGACAGAATCGGTCAAGGTGCTGCCGTCAACCAAGGTGATGCTGCTTAGCTCGCCACGCATAGCAGCAGCATCTGCTTTTCTGATACATCCAGTTATATCGATGATGAGGCGATCGCGGTGATGGTCCAACTGAGAGAAAAAGACAATTCTTACAGCACACATGGCAGCTTAGCAATCACCAGGTTGCCGCAGGTTGCCCTTGTAGATCTACAAAGTTGGACTATGTTGGACTTTGCGTTTTGCTCTTTTTGTCTTTCGTCCAGAACATGTTACCATTGAAATCCATTGAATGTGACGCATCTTAAAGATGTGGTGACAATGCACGTGGACTATGGCCAACAAACATATCGTGTTGGTGGAATCATGTGAGAGATGGCAGCGTTTCCCTCAAGAGGTTTGAATCAACTCCCTAGCATGTTCTCCACAGGGCACCCGATTTTCCTCGAGGCAAAGAGCATGTTGCGTGGCTGCAAAGGGTCTTTCTGAAGAAGTTCATCCATGATTCATCCCCGACATCAAGTTAATATCAAACTCGTATCATATATGTCACATGTTGTCACCATGTCACAAGAGTTGTCCAGAGATGCGTGTCCTGCGATGTCCTGTTCCCAAGGCTGTGAAGATGTTAGCATCATTGGCAGCAGTGCAGAATCTTGCTTCGGCCATAGCAGGTGAGGAAGTGGCGGAAATTGTAAGAATGAGATAAAATGAGTACGCTGGGCATGTTGGGCGACATGGAGAACTGGAGCAATCAAAGGAAATGAACAGCATCGTTGAGCACTCGTTCAAGGTTTCAGTTTGGCTGACTCAGTTCACACTTATTGTGAGCCCTTGGCAAAACTTATCTCATATTCTGTGACGATCTCATGAATCTTCTCTGGTTTCAGTGGTTTCAGTTGTTACTTTGAGATTTGCACAGATTCTGGCGCTGTGGCGGACCTTGCTGCTGCCCTATCTGGGCCAGAGCAGCGTTGGGCAGCTTTAGCACTCTACCACCTGGCCCGAGGAGACGGGAGAGACCGGAGAGACCGGAGAGACCGGAGAGACGGGCGAGATGGTAAGGTTCAGCTTCTATGCACAGGTGAAGGGTTAGACGGTTAGACGGTTAGACGGTTAGACGGTTAGACGGTTAGACGGTTAGACGGTTAGACGGTTAGACGGTTAGACATACCAAACAGAGAAAGTGGATGATGGTTAGTGTGCACTGCTCATGAAAGCAAGTATATACAGTTGAGTAGAACACGCATGATGCTGTGATGTAATTACATACATTTCATGTGCCTATACATTTGGTATGTTTGATTCTTTACTTGGTTTGATGTCATTCTTGCACCTTTTGACACTTTTCCAAGTCTTTGAGGAAAAATGAACACATCTCGTGACTCACTCAATCCGTTTCATGATTGCAACAGACGTACGTACAGCATGTGAACCGAACAAAAACCGGTGACACATCGGAGCAAGTTATTTTATTTGACTTAGTCGAACTCGCACCAACCTCATTTTGGTGATCTCAAAACATAGTATGGGAATACTGCCCATGCTGACAAAGCAATCCCCACAAACAACCCTAGAGTACTAAGGGGCCTGTCATCATTGGGTTTACGAAACTGTACAAACTCGAGAACTGTGTCATTACATAAGACTACGATAGTGGCAAGAAACATTCACTGTCAAGCGATAGTGCTCAGGTCGGATTTCGGAAACAGTAGATTTCAGCTATTTCCAACATGATTCGTTTGAGTTTGAAGTGCTCCATGATGAAATCGTTCTCCATGTGCCTTCGACTTTCTTTCGCAGGAGAGAAAGGCCGAGAAGCTGCTGCCCAGCCGAATTACTGCAGACAGACCTCAACAGATTTGTCAGCCGAGTTACTGCTGCTGTCACAGACACAGCTGTCAGCTCTGTCAGCTTTCAGCGTTCAGCTGTCGGACTCTGTCGGACTCTCAGGTTGACGGTGCACGTCCGGCTCTCGTCCAGCTGCTGAAAGAAAGTGTGGAAGCCCCTGCACTTGCAGCTGCAGCTGAAGCACTCAGACAACTAGCAGAAGAGCCTACACAGAGGTGGGCTGAAACGAAAAAAAATGAAGCCGAGCATGTCAAAGCAAGTAATTAATCAATTAGCGCGACTTGAAAGTCTGACAAATATGTGTGTTTATACACATAAACTTTGGATGGTTGTGTAGTTGTGTCAATCACATCCAGTCCAATGCTTGCAGGCGCTTTATCATGAAATCTAGTCTATTAAGATTTACTAAGTCTATTTATTGTCCAGATCTGGTCCAGACGCGTCTGGGCAAGATCAAGACTCTGGGGGCAACTGTTTCCGTGTTTGCCTTGAAGCAATGTCAAGAGCTTCGAATTCTCTTGACATTTCTTCACTGCAAAGGAAACAGCTGCGGAGCGAGGCTGCCGTTTTTCTGCCCTGCTTGTTGCCGCAGGAGAGGGCAGAGCCAAGGTATGAAATTTGGGGATGGCATTAACTGAATGGACCGGGCATTTTGAAAATGATCAATTCAAAGGGCACAAGATAAGCTGCAGAATGGCCCCCCAAGTTCTTTTTTTTTTGTTTTCCAAGGTTGATGCGCCAAGACAGAGCTGTTGGAGCTTGTTCTTTGCAGGACAAGTCCATCTACCAAGAAGCTGCAGCACAGATATTGCTCAATTTGCTGCAGGACCCAGGCCCACCAAACACTTTCCACTAGTCAGGTGCAATGTAGAAACTGGATGAAACTGGCAAGCTAGAAATATCTAGATCTGTGATGACGACCCTATTAAATCCTATTAACATATGCATTGGAGATGGAAGAGGGATAGTATCGTTTCAGAATGCGTTCCTAAGGGTATTTAGCTTCTGTATCATGACATAGTTTCGAGGAAAATGAATCAAAAGTCACATGACAGAGGAACATCACAAGTGCATTGCAACTTTTCTTCTGATGCAAAAACACCGCATATGCACAGAATGGCTTTCTTCACCTTTGGAGCCGCTACCAGGTGACCATTCGCAATCTGGCTATGATGAGGACAGAAATAGGAGGCTAAGTTCCAAGCATAATGTTTTCACGCAGCTACGAGATGCAGAATGTGACATGGCGATGTCTGATTTGCGGAGTCTTGTGTGTTTGGTTTCTCAGTTTTGCGTTCATAATTGATAATTGAAATCATTGAACACGTACTGTTGATCGTAGGATTTGGCAGAAAGACTTTCACTGGAAGCGCGGCGAGCGAATATTCCAGTAGAATCAGGTGAAGGACTAGTCCAGCGTTTGCGGGAATTGGTCAAGACCGAGGATGAAAAAAGGCGCATTTTGCTGGCATCATTTTGCTGAGAAGGCCGCATTTGCAGATCAACAACCTCTTGCAGTGTAGTTGGGCTTTTGGCTCCCAGTGCTTTGAAGACTTGAAATATCTTGTCTTGAAGTTTTTGGTCGAACAAAGCTCTCCCAGATGGTGATTCAGAGTTATCCAGAATCACAATTTAAAGAATATGTCAAACATGTGTCCAGAGTTAAAAACCCAGTTGTAATTCTACTATGTTGATCTAAGTTGTACTCATCAATCTGTATTTGTGTGTCGTTTCAATCGGCCCAAGAACCAATGAACGCGGTGCTGCTGAACCTGGAGGATTGGAACAATTGGAACAATCCGAAAACAGATGTTAACCTGGATCGCTAACAGATGTTCCAATCTGTTGAGAAATGGATGGCTTCGCTTCAATGGCTTCAGTTTGGAATGATTGGATCCGGTACAAAGGTCCCTGGCTCCTGACCTTGCGACTGCTGAATGCCGTGCTCATTCGAACATCGTTCAATCCTGTCACTTAGATTCACTTAGATTCACTTAGAACAAAGATTTGACAGTTGAGTCTCAGTACAAGTCATTGGTTCAACGGAAACAATTTCCAGACAACTAAAAAACTCTAAAACCTTGATCCTGATGAGACTGATGGCCTTTGTTTCAAAACTTTGAAACATGGCCTGAAAGCCTGGGACCTGGGAAAGTCTGGGCTTTCTCAGGATGAGTACTGGCAAGGCCCAGAGGTTGCGCATGCCTGGTGCTATGGTGGTCACCTCACCTGGGAATGGGAGACCTGCATCGCACTTCGCGGCGTTCTGCACCCAGGCCGGAGAGTCCGGAATGGAGATAACTGAGATAAACCGAAACGAACGAAGCCGTACGAAGCCGTACAAAATCATTTGAAACGCGTGAGCTGTGGGCATGTCCTGTGAACTCAAAACATTATTCAATTCCGTTTTCTGACCTAAATATGCATTCTGCCCTCACTGTGATTCATGGTGGAGATACCTACGACGTTCCTTTGTATTTATGTATATTACTATTATAACTATATATATATATGGAATTATAATTGTATATATAATGTATGTAACTATGTATCTATCTAATATTCATATATGTAGACTCTGTAGACTGGGTTCTTCAAAAAAAAACAGTTGTAACTTCTCAAGGGTTGAGCGAAGAGCGAAGTGATCCTGATCCCAGGGCTTTTCGCTTTGCTGCTGGCCTTGCTGCCGGAGTGGCCCGTCCTCGTGGCCTATGCGCCCCGATTGCTGCAGGGCGCGTTCGCCTCACTGGCAGATTGGGCACAAACCTCAGGCTTTGACGACAAATCGGTTTCAACATCTCTGAGCATCTCTGAATTGACGTATTTTACCAAGAAATTCAGCTCTTGGATCTCAAAGACTGAAAAAGAGTTTCCACAAAAGCTAGATTCTTTGCTCCTATTTTATTGTTGATTCCTGTTGCGTTGCTTTTGTATTTTTTTCTAACCTGTATATCACTATATATCACTTATATCACTTCAGCAAAAAAACAAGGAATGGTCCATGGTCATTCTACACGCCTTCAAGCTTGTCCACACACACTCTAAGTCAACAACCGCTTAGCCGCTAGCAGCCGAATCAGAATATTTTCGACAGCTGCCTCTTGTGCGGAGTACGTACATGTTGAGCCCACGAGTCAGTTTGTAGGGTTTGCTTCTTTGCTGCCTCTCAACAAACATCACATACCAAACATGGTATTGAGGCTGTCTACAGGAGTGCAGACAGGTTCGAGCATAGTTGATGGAAGCAAACGCAAGCGGAATTTGTTGAAATCTTTGAAGAGATTGGAGTTTTGGAAAAGAACAGTGTGAACCGAGTGTGAACCGAGTGTGAGCCGAGAACCCAACAGGGGTGTTTCGATAGGCTGGGCAGTCCGTTGACCTGCTGGGCGTTGAGTGTGCAGCTCACTGGCTGGTTCCAGCTTTATGCTCTACCAAGGCACAGCATTTAGATGTGTTCCACATGAAGAAACACGGGTAATCAAGAGGAAACTCCAAGGAAATTGACTCTTGGGACACATCAATTCATGTCGATTCTTAAGTTCTTCCATCATTTTTCTGTAGTTTCGTATAGATTCGTTTAGTTTCGTTTAGTTGTTTTCTATGGTTTTCTAGCTTTGAACATGTCGAGGACTTTCTCCAGCTCTCTCGAAGCCGTGCTGGCTGCCTGGATCGTCGAGCGCTCGATTAGCTCCACCAGCTCCAGCGTCGCCAAATGGCAAACTCGGCAAACTCGATGGCTCCTGCTTCTTGGCTCATTGCAAGTGGCGCTCCGACCTACTGCAGCAGGCCTGATCGAAATGTTGCCTATGTATGCCTATGTGCTTATGTTGGCTCCCAGCTGTGCTAAGCAAGCCTTTACTTAAACTTTACTCATTTTGGTTTGTGTCCCAGTATTTCTATCCGCATTCCTCCATAATCAAGTTCACCCAGAGCTTGGAAGGATTTTGCTGGGGTTTCTACTTTTATGTGAAAATGATTCAAAATGCATATAGAACTAAAATGAACTAAATAGATATCCGTCTTTTGAGTCTTTCTATCTGGATGGTCCTTGTGGAGGTTTTTGGCTTTCCTGGGCCATCTACAAGGCAATTCACTCTGTTGTATTCATGTCCAATGAGGATTCTGAGCTCAAGCGTAGAAATTTCGCAGTGCTGCAGAGACTCGTAAGACAACTTGTGCTCACTGAGATTCACACTCTTTGTTCGATTTTTATCATTTTTATCTATTTTTAATATTTTGCTCGAAACCGCAGATGTATGTGCTACTCCAATGTGGAGATCTACATGGAGTGTTTTCTGGGCTTCTTGCTCCAGGAGAAGCGTAGAACATTTAAATCAAAATGGATAAACAGAAAATGCAATCTCAGAATCCCAGCTCAAAATCTGGCGCTGTCAGTGGTTTCGAAGTTCTTATGCAGGATTGCTGATCTCGGGTGTAGTTCTGTCCTTTTCCACTTTACTGGACTGCTTGTACTATGGGCGATTCACCCTCGTGCCTCTGTGACTCGACAAGTGTTTTCAGCTGTTCACATGAAAGCATGGTGCCATGTCGCCTTGTCGTCGTGTTGTCATGTTGTGTGGGAGTAGCTGAGTACCTGTACGTGATAAGCATCTTGTCACATCATGTCGCAGTGCCACCTTTGAGGAACTTTCTACGTTTCAACCTTCTGGCAGATGGCAGTGCTTTGTATGGTAGCCACCCTTGGCATTGGTATTTCACAGAGGGCCTGGCAGCTGCCCCAGCACAAAAACACTTCAATGAATGAAGAGACTGAAGAGACTGAAGTTCTGGGTGCAGAAGTTTTCCCAAGCACATCCTCATGGGCGGCAGATGCATATATGCTAGATATGAATATGCTTATGAATACCAAAGATAAATTTATCGTAAAGGAGAAACGGTAAGGAGCGAAGAGGATTTACAAACAGCAGGCGCACTGCTGTTCTCTCCCCAAAAAACACCAGGAAAAAAACCAAAAAAACAAAAGAAAAGAGATGAAAAGAGCATAACCACCCCTATAAGATAACCACCACAAATGAAGGATAACGGGGATTAATACAATGATTACCTTGCTTGGTTTTGCCCTCTGTATCATCCTGTTTTTAGTAAGGCACACCTCTCTTGGTAATCATATGTAATCATGCATTTAAAGGGCACAACGCGGAAGGAACAGTACTTGGCGAAAAACAAATACAAGTCTGGACCCTTTTGGACTTCAACCTTAGTTCAGATTCAAGAAAGTTCAACACAGGCACTCTGGGGCAGAATCGCTCCGTTGTTGCAGCATTGCTGCGCAAAGACCAGAATTTTGGGGCAATGTTCCGCCATTGGAAAACCATACAGCAGCACAACGAGCACCATGAGGGCCAGTCCAGACCCTGCATCCTGTACAGTCACTGTACTCTCGAGTACATGCCAGTGACTGGTTGTTGGCAGCTGATCGGATACTCCCATTGTCCACTTGCGCCTCTCTTAGGCTGTAACGCTTGGGACTTTTCTGCCTTTTTGCTGCATAGGTTCATCACTCAGTTGCGGTGAATTTACTGTATCCTAAGAGAGACGGAAACGTGAGCCGCAGCAAGAGATAGCCTGGGATAATGAGATAAAGTCGAAGATCCAGATACTTGAAGATGTTCTTGCTCTTCAGGATAGTACAAGTCTTAAACTTTGAGTATGCACTGTATGCACCTCGTACATGAGGCTTGAGAGCAGTTGGCAGCGGCCATCCTCTACGACCTCTTGTTTTTTCAGCCTTTGCCAGCATTCTGCTGATATCTTTGGCATCTCACAAGGACCATTGGGCCATTGGTGAAAAAAGGTTGTTTTGACAAACATGCGGATCTATTCGGATCTCTCGCTCTGGTTTCAGGGCTCGGACAGAAGAAGTTGGTAAGCAATGGCAAGTATTGTTCAGTCTCTTTATCATGTTTACCTGGGTTTTGTTTAAGGTGATTTTTTATTTTCCCAATAGGAAATCCACCATTTGGGGAATCTATAGTGAATATTTTTTACTTTTTGAGGACCCCTTAAGCAAATCCAAGCTACAGACTCAATGTTGATTTATTTTTTTGGAGGGCATTCCCCAAATACGAGTGATTTAGAAAGCAAGCTAGTCCGGCAAAATTCGTATCCATCCATTTGTGGAGGAGTATCGCTTCCTGTGCCTGGGCAGACCGAGTTTATCTTTGATCTCAGATCTGCGAAGTTCCAAGCACGATCTGATCCTTTAAGGTGTGCATGTCTTAACATGTCTGAGGTTGCCTTTCTTTCCCTTGTTCTCGTTGCTTGCAGGAGCTGGGACTGTAAACTGTTCATGTGCAACCTTTGGAGCTTCTGGCCTTAACTTAACTTCTTGCCTTGTCTTTCTAACTGCAGTCATTTCCCGTCTTTGGACTTGTCACTCTCTCTTTTTTACCCTCAGGTCAAACAAGAGGATCTGTGTGAGAATTATACCATACACCCAACACTTATTTTTCTTATTTTTTTGGGACCAACATCGAAACATATGAAACATTTTCAAACATGATTACACAAAATCAGACGTTGTTTTCCCTAATCTTGCTAAGTGCCAAACGGCATCAACACATCTGCAACCTCGTGAGGATTAGGCCTTCAAAGAGCCAGCGCTTGGCTGCAGGTGCGAGGGCACTATGTTCCCCATATGAACAGATTGGCCAAGAAACTCATGAAACTCATGATGCAAAAACTTCTTGTCAGACTACCGGGTTCTCAGTCCTCTTTGCCACAGGAGTCCCTTGAAATCCCTTGAAACCCGTTTCTTGAAAACTCTGTTGGATAGGCAAAGTCCGCGGCACGTGCGCGGTTCTACCTTCTTGCTGTGGTATTCGTCCCGCAGGCTGCCTGCATCAGAGACAGATCTTGCTTGATGTTTCGACATTTCGAGCATATTGGTTCGTTGTTGAAAAATGCCTTCAGGTTTGTTGTTGATTTTGATGGATTCGTTGAGTCAACTTGCATTGAGGTGTTTGCGGCGATTTTTTTCTGTGTGGTGCATCAACGAGGAGCTGAAGCAGTGCCTCATTGAAAGACATTTGATCTGTGTTTCCCTCATGAACTTGTGATTTCTGCTGAGACCCAGTCGCGTCAGATTTCCAGACTTCGATGGATTCCCTGTGACTCGTTGCTCTTTATGCTTCACTTTGCTGCGAGTTGCTGGGCGAAAGATCTCACCGCTTGCCAGACTTAAACGCTGCGAGGTCATGACTCATTTGAGGAACTATCCTGCACGCAGCTCGTCAAGAAGCAAAGGATCTGAAAGCAAAACAAACGAAGGAACCGATCAAGGTTTATACATTGTTTTCATATAGATACAAACAGTTGCATGTATAATGTATATATAAATATATCTATGTATAATATATATATATATATATATGTATAATATATGTATATATATATGTACGGGCAAACACCTTGATTTGCCCGCGCTTGTCGGCGGCAATCCTCGTATGTGCTGAACACGTGGTAAAAATGGGAGTTTTTTTGATCATGGCTAAGTTCATGTTGTATATCGGCACGCACAGCACGAGTCTCTTACACATCATCATCATCATCATCATCATCAAACCCTTATTGAAGATCTTCAATGAATGTAGAAGTTTAACGGGGGTGGGAGAATTAAACCCTTATTGAAGATCTTCAATGAATATAAAGTTTAACGGGGGTGGGAAACTTATATTCCCTAAATACCCTTGTTGATCTTCCCAATTGAATGTAAAGTCTAACGTTTGATATCCCCAAGTGTACAGCATAGAAGGGGTGTGGGCGAATCGGGGTGTTTGCGCGTATATGTATAATATATATATGTATAATATATATATATATATGTATAATATATATATGTATAATATATATATATGTATAATATATATATGTATAATATATATATATATGTAAATATAATATATATAATATTATATATATATATATGTATAATATATATGTATAATATATATATATACATATGTATATATAATATATATAATATTATGTATACATATATATAGTGTTCTTTACATGATACATGTATTGCTTTGAAACTTTGCAACTTCACCCTTCCTAAAGCTTTGGTTGGCCCTGCAGGGGGTGGCATTTTCTTCCTCACAGCTTGCTGCCAGACTGCATTTATAGCTTTGCGCTTCGCAAATCTGGTCAGATATCATTTCGGTGATCAAAGTTGCTTGACTCAAGTCTTGTACATTGTACATAGTCAAGGCGGTTTCACATCATGGCTACAAGTTCAACTAAGTCCAACTCTCTGACAGACTCTGACAGACTCTGACAGACTCTGACAGACTCTGACATTCCTTAATTTTAGGCCTTGGATTCCCAGGCCATGCTACGCCCTTTCACAGCTTCTTGCACGGTCAAGAGGAGCTTGGATATCTTGATTGTGGCTCGAAAGCTTCAGAGCTTGAAGGTCTTTGAAAAATCATGAGTTTGTCTGAAAATAAAGTCATTTAGGGTATCCCCAATTTTGAGACAAAGCAATGTGACGTTGATGTTTCCACAATTGATCATATATTTGGTTTCGTTTTCATGTTTTTCTTCCGATTTTCCAACGTTCTGTGTTTACGTGAATGAAACATGTACTAAACACATCCACTAATATGTAGCTTTGTTTTCTTTGGCTCTCTGCGGCGTTCTTCCTCCTGTGTGTTTTGAACTCGAGGGGGTTCTGTTTGAAATATTTTTTTACCCAGTGCATCGTGGGAGGTGTCCAAACTCGGTTTCTGTTGCCCGAATCTGTTCATGAAGATATTTTCATGGTTCTTCAATGTTCTTCATGCATTCGCTAGAGACTTCATTCTTGTCGGACTTTGCGATTACACGTGCGCCACGTCAAGGTTCTCCCGGGCGAAACAGCCCTCAGAAGCGTTTCTTCGAGCAACCGATGCCCGTGTTGAGGGAGCTCTTCCCAGAGGTCGTCTCAAGCGACATCGAAACATCGAAATTCATCCAAATTCGAAAAGGTGTTGGGCAAACTGGAACAAACGAGGTTCTCCATAGGCTGCATTGCTGTTTGACTTTTCGAATAAGCTTGAGAAGATGAATGTTAGATTATGTTACTGAGGAAGTTGGAGTATTGGCTTGTGCATTGGTGTTTCTTTTCCTGTTTCGTTTCTGCATGTGGCAGTTTTTCAGGCACAGCACAACGCAACTGAAGAGGGTCCTCCAAAAGGAGCTGCACTGAAGCCCTGTGACTTCCTCAGCACTGCCAGTGGATGCCAGTGGCATATGCGAACTCGAACGATTTCAATGTTTAACCACTTTTAACCACTCGTTTAATCCTTTTCAGAATGGGAATCGGAGGAACTTTTGATATCGAAATGTCGAAATGTTTACCTCCTGGCCTAATGACTGAATTGTTTTAGGAGAGTCATGCCATCAAAGCGCCTAGAGAATCTTTTGGAATTTATTGCCAGAGGCATTTCCTTGGGTGGCTTGCAAAATCATTTCGAGGCGATTTGGCCTCGTAAGAGATATATTGGTATATTCTCTACACAGGTTTGGCGACATTAGTCTCAGAAGCTTTGATTTGCCAGTATTCCGGCTTGAGATTTGCTGCATTGTTGGCAAAGAGGTCCAAATTTCAATATCATGACAGACATTTCATACTAATTACTTCGCATTTTTCTGACATGCTTTACATTTAAATTTATTCGTCATCTTCCACAGACACACACACACACCAACATATTTTTTGACTGTACTTCTTTATATGTTTTGGGAATTTGAAATGCGGGCAACCGCATTGAGTGTGGCTACCAGTTGTAGCTCATGCTAGCGGCCATTTGCAGGGTGATTACCATGTTTGTTCGATCTACTCGATCACAATGTACTGTATTGCCATAGCCATAGCACTCGCTTGGTTCCCTTTCTATCATCTTTGGAGAGGATTTCGTTGGGTTTGGAGCTCTGCGTGTCAGCCACATCTGTTGGTGCACGCTAGTCTTGGACAAATGGACATCGTCTTTTGTTTTAACCGTTTTTTTTTACATTATCTTATATTATTTTATATTATATATGATATATTATGTATATATATATAAATAAAAATATATATGATATACCAGTAGTACCGCACAAGGCGGTGGCGG
>Ga0126342_10009167_pt1 | contig 17728 bp, 16 predicted proteins | sample Cyp1metagenome_FD_92528 | JGI IMG/M metagenome (GOLD analysis project Ga0126342, IMG submission 92528) | Coral microbial communities from Lord Howe Island, Old Settlement Bay, Australia - Cyphastrea 1 metagenome | ecosystem: Host-associated > Invertebrates > Cnidaria > Coral ... | reverse complement strand
TTTTGGTATAAGAATTTATCTGTATCATATCACCAGATTAGACCCTTATTTTCTGCATTTGGCTGGTGCTCATTTTGTGCCCCTGGCTTGTGCTCACTGTTACTGCCCCGGGGGTAGATCAAAGTTATGTTAGTTTACCATAGGGTCTACCCCCAAAATGGTCGAGATTTTCCTGGACGTTGCAGGGCATGGGAGGTCACCCCGATTTTGCGGAGTTCGAGGCGCGGTCATGGCTTGTGGTTAAGGTAGGGGAAAAGGGGGCAATACCATGAGTTTAAACCAGGTTTGGTTCAAGGAGTTTATTAAACAAAAATTCTTGGTTTAGATAGAAGTTGAGATTCTATCTTGGTTTTACGAGCTGAAGCTAACATTTTGACTGGAAACCATGGAATTTTTGCCCATAGGCACATTTTCGGATTTGTTTTTGGGGCACTGAAATGAGGGAACAATGTACATGATGGTTACTATGGTTTCAATTTGACGGCGAATCGCATAAGGTACAATATTTGTGTAATTCGCATTTGTAAATTTGGTTACCCTGAAATTAAGAAGAGCTCATGTTACCTACCATAGTGGTCATTCAATGTCATTCACCACCATCATCCGGGAGTAAACAGTGTTACTGTATTTTTTGTCGGTATGTAAGAAGTAACAAGCTAGAATGAGTGGGACTTTTGACCAGATTCTCCAGATTCTCAGTGTCTTGGGAGGGACTTCGATGATTCTCCTTGGCAAAGAATTGGCTGTGCCCCAGTTGTCGTCCCCAACTTGGCAGGAAATCTTGAAGGAGTTCTTTCAGAACGGCAGAGGAGGGGGCGCAAAGAGATCATTTGGCTCGTGGCATGACATTGTAACAAGACACTCCGTACCCTCTGGTAAACTAACACAACTATGGAAATCACCATTTATAGTGGATTTTCCCATGAAAAATGGTGATTTTCCATAGTTATGTTAGTTTACCAGAGGGTAATTTCATTTTTTTTGTCACCCTCAACACAGTTGCTGGACAAGCCTTGAACCGGTATTCTGGGTCCTCACAGGACCACCCGCGGAACCAGAGAGGCTCGGAGTTCTCCAAAAGCAGAAACAACATGAAACAACCTCAAAATCCAGGAGAATTTGGGAGAAATTTGGAAGATTTCTATTGTTCCCAGTGTCAAATTTCGTTGCCACTTTTTGGTAAAACACAAACTTCAATTTCTTTCGGGTAAGTGCGGTTGTGACTCAACGCGCCGTCCTGTCAGGGACCTGCAAGACGTGTGGGAAGGCATCTTAGGCTTCACGTTGATCTCTCTGACCGCCTGTGGCGTTGCTTGCCACTGGGACTGAACTTTGAAGCACTAAGAAAGGTGGGGGGCATGAGATTTTCAGCTTTTGGGCCCTCTTCAAGCTCACCCGTTTTTCCCCGGTCCAACTCTACAGAATGCGTGGCGAAACTCCCCACTTTCCCAGGCCTCACCTGGCTGGCGCGGCGGCCGCCTTTGGCCGGTCTCCTCAGCTGGTGCTGGTGGAGGCTGCTGATCGCCAAGTTCAACCAAACATGGGATGTCAACGTGGAACAATTGGGGTGCAACATGGTGTAACCATTGAACAACTGGGATTTGACCAAGCATAATGCGGATTTTTGGGGCACAGTGGCACTGGAATTTCAAGTAACAGGTGGATTTGACATGCTTTCATGCCTGCAACATGGGGAGGACATGGAACCGCAGGTGGCGTTTCCTGCTCTTTGACATTGGTCTTGGCTAGGTGCGAAGATGGGTGCCAGTTTCCAGTGAATTTCATGTTATTGGGGGGGTGAACCCAAGTCAAATCAAGTAGGCCCACTGATTGGACATTTCGTCCGATTTCATCCCCTTACCACTTGAGAACGATGATTCCTACCTCTCCTCCGTCTGGTGCAGGGTACTGCACTGGACGTTGTCCATCGACCAGGTCCGCTGGACACAGTGCTTGTCCTTCGAAATGCTGCCGTGCTCGCGGCGATGGTTGGAAGAAATGAGAGATGGTAAGACAACCGTCCCAGCTCCAGAAATGTGTCTTCCATTGATTTCCATTGCTTGATTTGGGTCAATATCAATGATCACAATATTGAATAGTTGATGCTAGAATATGATATATAAGCATCCCAACAAAATCCATCTGTTTTCATCTGTTTCTGGGGTTTGAATTAATCAGGAGTGCATGGTTTTCACTCATATCCGGGAAAAAAAACAACATTTCTCGTATATAAGTGCACGCAACTGACTGGGGGTGTATAGTCGGGATTTTAGCAGGGATTGTAGCCCAAAACATCTTCGAACTTTTAACTAGTATGCGCGCATGGGTGGAGGGGAAGATATTTTTTCCTACTTTGGAGGGGATGTTTCGCCAAAGTGAACTGCTTGTTGGAGGGACAGAACCATGATTCCTTCAAGTTTTGAGTTGGGTCCGGCCAAAACAAGTTCAACAGAAAGAGAAGGATTGAGCAACTAAAATGTAGGGTGGCAATGAACAGTTGTATCCATAAAGACAGTTGATGAAATCCCTTTTTTTGCTTCCATTGTTGGGATTTTCATGGATTTTCGGTATGTGAAAATACCAAAGGGTAAGAAGTTGAATTTCTGTATGTCTAAGGAATAATGTCTTAATTATATTATTAGATATTAATGAATACATTGGATGTATAGACCAATTGGAGAGACATTGAATACTTCTCTCCTGTCTCTCCAATCTTGCCCCAAAGCTGACAGTAGGCAGTCGAAGGGCCTACAGCTGACGTGACGCGTCATGTTTTCCAACGACTTTTCAAGGGAGGCTTGCGCAGTCAGTGCTTCCAAGAAGGTGGTAGGTGAACGTACTGTTATGTGGGTGTATGGGTCAAAATACACACACCATCACACACCCCAAAATTATGCAGGTGGCAATCCTTCAACATCTTTTCAGACATTGTGACATTCTCATCAGATGGTTTGTCCAAAACTACGGTAGGTTCCAAATTTTCAGATGTTTTTTATGCATGTCGTTCTCATTTTCTCAATGTGTTATTTTTCTCCGAGTATGCCCTATTTGCCAAGACACACCATATCTCCCAAGAATTCGTCACTAGGAGGTGATCCATGTCCTACCCCATGTGGAAAGCGTAGCCCCTGTGATCGGCTGAGTCCTGGACCGGGTGAGTCCTTCACTTGCGATCAGAGAAAAATATTTGTTTGGTTTGAAATGATGTACTGGTTGGTGGTTTGGAACATGGCTGGATTATGACTTTCCCATCATATTGGGAATGTCATCATCCCAACTGACTTTAACTCCATCATTTTTCAGAGGGGCAGGTATACCACTAACCAGATACTATATAGTTACTATACTATACCTTGGGGGGATGAACCCACCATTTACCAGCGATATGTTGGTGTTCACCAGGGGGAACTTAATGGAGCTTCTGATATCTCGATGGACTTTCCCCGACGTTTCGCCCGTTGGCCCAGGCTTGATCCAGTTGGCACCACCAAACACGAATGGCCGTGCCAGCAGCGAATCGCTGCGAGGTTTGGTGGTGAAATTCATCGCCTCTGAGATCTTTAGGGATGGTGCCAGAAAAGACCAGAAAAGGAGGAATTTCTGTGTTGTTGATGTGGGTACTAGTAACCTTTCCTAGCCATAGAAAGGATATGATCGAAGATAGGCATGCAGAAATGTGAGACCCAGACTTTGCCATTGAAGTGGTGCCAGTAGGGTAAACCAATGGCTTGACGTGGGCATGATCCCCAGGTAGCCTGGTTTTCAAAGCAAAATGGCTGGTTGTGGTGGATACCCACCCACCCATTCCCAAGGTGACAAGGTATCCCAAGGTACTGACCCATCCCCAGCAGATACTGTCCTTCTGGTTCAGCACCTGTCCCACTTACCTCGGTTTACCGAGCCGAGCTTCGCGGAAACAGTGGCGGTACCGGGAGGGTTGAGCCTAGATGGACATTGGGAAAACTGACCCCAGAAATTGATGAAGTCATACCATTGTGACCTCATGGCCTTGAAAAGCCTGTGAATGATGAAAAAATAGTGGGGTATCTTCAATAAAAAATCGGCCCCAAATCAGGTTTGGAATGTATCACTGTATCACGCTATAAGTTATCCAGATTGAACAGGATAGACGGGGTTTCCCTTGGTGCGCAGAAGATAGTGTAGCAGTAAGATCATACATGCATGGTATGGTTGCCTCATGTTGCCTCCATTTACTGGCAAAATCACCCAAAAAAATCAGGCAATAAGGGTACGGCTCCGAAATGTCGAGCCTCCAAAAATGGATCCCCAAACAATGGATGGATTATTGGATTTATTGGTAATTACATTATTTTATCATGAATCATTGAATATAATACGGTCATGTGGGTAAAACAATACTCAACCATCCCCTAAATCACATCAAATCACTAGAAATAGGTGGTATAAACCATTCCCAAATGGGTGGTTTATGGCATTGCTGGTTGGTGGTTTGGAACATTTTTTATTTTCCATAATGTATGGGATAATCCTTCCCATTGACTAATATTTTTCAGAGGGGTTGAAACTACCAACCAGTTTGTTTTACCCACATTACTCAAACTTGGCAACTTTGTGGGTTCATCTATACCCTGCATGGCTCGTAGCATACGCGGACAGGCGACATTGGGCCGCTCTACCGCCAGCTTGGGCAGGAGTCTTTTCGGGCGGGCCATCCGGGGGCTGTTCAAAGGGGCAGACCTGTGGGGGAAATCAAGGGTGTATGCATAAAATAACTAACTAACTAACTAACTAAATAAATAAATAAATAGATAGATAAATAACTATACATATATATATATAGATAGATAGATAGATAGATAGATAGACAGACAGACAGACAGACAGACAGATAGATAGATAGATAGATAGATAGATAGATAGTATACATACACACATACTGTATATAATGCAGCCTAACATTCGATGAATTACCTTTGATGTGCTTGATAGTTACCTGATAGTTTGTAAAGTGGTTTACAGTGATTTGAGCTGTCTACACTGAATACACTGGATGGTTTATGATGAGGTTCATCCTGACAGCCGATCGGCCCGTAGAACTCTGGAACACTAGCTGAAATATGGGTCAAAAAGTCGCCCCAGGCCCAGAGAGTTTGATGTTTTTCTTGGCATTTTGATCTCATGTTTTGTTGGCCACACACCTTATGACCTTATGAGCAAACTGCTCGCATACTGAGCCAGCCATATTCCCACTGAGCTGCTGACCGGGAAGATTGCAGCACGGTCATTTGATTGCAAAGATACAATCTATTTCATCCCAAATCATCTGAATTGGATATATACAATTCCGCTAAACATATCTAAACATGGCATTTGGTCACTAAAAGATTTGCTCCAAGTGCGCAGTGACTTAGAACCGCCATCAAACAAAGCTGCGATGTGCCGCGCCAAATGTGGCGCATAACGAGCCTTTTGCTCAGCCAAGGGCAGCTGCAGCTTGGCGTTTCCAGTGGCGTTATGGGATCATCGTAGTCCATTTGGGCCATGCCATGCCATCTATAAATGGGATATTAATGGGATTTAATGGGAAATTAATGGGATTTTATAGTGATTCAATGGGATATTAATGGGATTTAATGGGAAATTAATGGGATTTTATAGTGATTCAATGGGATATTAATGGGATATACCCTCTGGTTATGACTAACATAGCCATGGTATAGATGCCCATAGAAATAGATGGTTTACCGAACTTAAAAATGGGTGGATCTTTCCATGGCAAGCTGTTAGTCATAACCAGGTGGTATCTGTAAATGCACCAATGAAGCAACAAGATCCCGGTTCTTTTTTCCACTTCAGTGTGCCATGGTCAAGTTAGTAACAGTTAGATGATCTACCGTGATATACCGTGACCCCATGAAAAGGTAGTCATCCTTCCATTTTCACAGGGATTAAGGTCCCCCTCCATTGGGATTGTCCCAGGGTGGGGAGCTGTTGGACAGATGGCTACTCTGCCGAGCTCTGCTGTGACACTCAGCGCCTCGATCAGCGCCATTTCGGAGGGGGGTTCATGGCGTGGTACACCCATTGAGCATCCCCAAAATCACCAATGGGTGGTATAAACCATGCCCAGTAGGCCCAGTAGGTTTATTGTGTTTGGTGTCGACGACTTTTCGCTGCAAAATAAACCAACTTCTGTTATCAAGACACATCAATTCCGCCAATGGACCCTTGGTCTACGCCAACCTGAATGAACAATGATGAACATGGCTTTGTCTCAACCTGAAGAATAGTCTATTTTCATCCATTTTCTGGCCCATCTGAGGACCTTTGGTCCAGGTGGTAACGCGGGCTGCTGGGATGGATCTGAGACTTGGCGTTGGTCCCTGTTGGTGAAGGATGAGGTGTGGAGCAACCCGCAAAAAGATCGGAAAAACCATGAGAAAACACTGCAATTCTGCAAGTCTTCGATATTTTAATAGGAACCTACTTAATTTACTCCTATCTTTCTGGGGTTACTTATGTTTACTTACTATGTGCTAAATCCGAAGCCATAAACCATCCCCAATTTTACCGGAAAGGGGTTGTAAATGACCATCCTTAATTTTAGGTTCATTTACGGCTCACCACTTTTCTAGGGAAATAGAACTGCAACACATGTTTTTTTTTTGAAATTCGGGTACGCCAAAATCCCGTTGTTCATCATCAATTTCCCCACTCAACAGCCATCATTTTCTCATTCAATAGCCCTAAACTGGGGGGTATCCTCATTTTAAGACACACCCAATGTGAATTCTTAGAGTCATTTAGATGGTCATGGCACGTCAATTTGGAGTTTTGGGTTCAGAGTCATTGGCTTTGCTGATCAGCAACTCCCAGTGGAATCTGCCAGTTCTTGATTTTGGTTTCCATGCCATGTGGGTTCTTAATCCTCTGATACCTCGGTCCCCACATCAGATGCAGTGCGCCATTTTTAGGGCTTCACCTACAAAGCGTGTTGCTGCGATGAGAGCCACGGCTGCTGGGTAGCGCCGCAGCTCTCGCAGGTGCATGGGACGGGGGCCCCACCTATGGGACCGGGTGATCTTCTCAGCAGGGTGCCAGGGTAAACTTACCCATTTCCCCAGAGACGCAGTATCATAGCTGGGGATGGAGATGCGTCCAACAACTGGTCAGAAGTGTCAGAAGTACGGACGGAACTCTGGATCAAGAAAATTGGTGTATATGAACGCATCCTAAAAATGTCGAACTGGTGGGAGAACTATGGATGGAGCCTCCTGGCGATTCAGTTTGAGTCATCAAAACCATGGTGCACACGTGGGCTGCAGATGGCTGCAGTAGGTTGTGGCAAGCCCCCTCCAAATCGATACGTTACAACCTAGGTGGTTTTGGTATCTTCGGTTGGTCGATGATGCCAACTACATGGTAAAAACTACATTCAACTACGGTATCGATCGTTACCATGAGATTGATCCATCAACTACAGGGGTAAACAATCAAGAACCTGGGGTTATCATTGATAAATGATGGTCAACTGATGATTTGTTCGCGACGCTACTACCCACACTTTTTTCATTTATACATTGGGATGTATTGGGGATTATCATAATCATTCGTAATCCAGATATTAGGAATCAGGGAATCACTGTTTTCACCAAGCGTTTAAATGACGCAGGCGGCACCATGGGGACATTGGGGAGAGCCTCCCCTTGGCAATCCAGTTGAAGAGCTGCTGGGCAAGCACTTTTCTCGGGACAAAGTGCTGCCCAAGTTGTTGAAAAAGGAAACTGAACTTACCCCAGTTTCTTTTTCCCAATCTTCAGATTTGTAAGTTTAGTTCTGCTAGGTATTTCAGTGCAGCACTGGTGGTTGATCTTTGAAGTCGCATCACAGCAATAATCTCAACCTCGGTTGGGCAGATGGTGGATCTAGCTGGTTGTGATAGCTGGTTGGAGTGTCAGGCGATTACATGATCCTCGCATGAATTTTGTGCGCAGGGGATCATGCTCAGTGTTTGCAACATATTTTCTCAACTTGGCGGTTGATGTATATAGTATGGCCCCGTATGGCATGTATGGCTCAAACTTGGCAGACCTCAGTGATCCTCAGTGGACTTACATCAAATCGCCATCCTAGTCACATTGTCGACCTCAGCAATCGAAGGTCTGTAGGCTCTTAGCTATTGGGTGGTTAGCTAAGGGAGCGGTTCGGAAGGACGGGCCTCCATATTCTTAACATCGGGGAGCCAAGGAACTACTGAGAATTTCCAACCACATGATTGATGGTTCGGTTACTGAATAATTCCATGATTTCCATTGCATCGCCATAGTTGTTGGTTTATTTCTCCATGCTGTTTGATTAAATCCATCCCAAGCCAGTTGTGGCATGAGACCGCAGCGACTCGGAGGCTTAGTGTGGGCCTCTTTCCGACCTACGAGCCTGGAAAGGATTGCTGGACAGGCGGCAAACGGACCCAAATCATTGATGGCCGGGAGATTTTTTTTTCTAAATTCCGAGCTGAGAAAAAATGGATCCTTGAGACCACCCTGAGTCCTTTCTCTTAGAATAGCTGGCCAGGCAGTGCCGCCACCTATGCCAAGTGTTGCGCCTTGGAAGTAAGTTATGACATGGTTTAGCCATGTTTTATGGGGCCCTTAAAGAGGCTAAAACTGAAGAGTTGCGAATCCTGGCTATTTCATCTTCAGTGACGTAGTCATCTTACAGCGTTGCGGCTTAGAAAATGGTCGAGGTGATGGGAAATGACCCACCATTGGGGAAATCATCTGTAATGATCCAGTGATGTTCAAAACCATCCATCCAACTTACCTACTGTGGATGGGGAATTGCGAAATCCTGCACCAGCAATTTTGGATGGTTGAAACATGTTGAAACCCTGTAAATAACGATATTTTTACCACCGTTGAAACAACTGGTGATTCGGATTTCGCTGGCCCATCCACAGCTGTGGATGATGGGACATTGCCACAGAATTCCTGAGGTGATTTGACCATGAATCCCATGGGAAACATCTGGAATTGCTGGGACAACAATCGCTTCACCTTCGAACGCTGCTGCTTCCTTGGGGAGGTGGCAAGACTCCCCCGGAATGGATGACTTGAAAGGGGTGAACAAAAACGGTTGTACCACCCTTTATCATCATCCATTATGGGAGTCCATATAGAGGTTTCCTGAAATAAGGGGTACCCCCAAATCATCAATTTTAGTGGGATTTTCCATTATAAACCAAGCATTTTGGGAATCCTCTATTTATGGAACCCCCCATATTAATTAACTTATCAAACTGTTATCCTGCAATTCTACCTGTATGTTCGGATGATCCGAACATCCGAAAGAACGGCACGTCAATTTTCCAATCATGGCACCACGTATTCTCGCTTTGGTAGGTTTGGTGGTTTTCCCCAACATCATTCAAACTCATTGAATCTTAGTTTGTTGATAGATTTGATACTGGTTGAACCATGTTAAACACCATGTTGGTGGTTTTTCACCCATGTTGATCAACAGAGATTCAACCCAACAAACTATCAACAAACCCCCTTTTTGGTGGCTTGAACCATGTTACACCCACGTAAAATCCCCAGAACTTGGCGGCTTCCCCCCCATGGCTCCAGGCCGCGCTGGGCGAAGCTCCTCCCAAGCCGCTGCTGCGCCCCGCGCTGCGCGCGCAAGCGACGCGGGCGGCGCCGGAGGAACTGCTCTTCCAACGGCCGGCAGGTGCCATGGGAACTCTGGGAGCGAAAAATGTCATCGTTGATGGCTTACTATAGGGGTTATACATGGTCAAAACCCCCCTGGTACACTAACAGTTAAGTGAAAAATCACCATTTATAATAGGTAATTCAACTGTAAATGATCATTTTCAATAGCTACCTTAGTCATTGCCAGAGGATAACCTCACTCTTTTAGCTATCAACTCAGCAGATCCAATCAGTATAATGGGATGGGATAGGGGTATTTTTTATGGCTCATGTTGAAAAATGGGTTTAAGGCATGCTTTGGGGAGATCCTAAATTCAGTTTGAACATCAGTCGTTTTTTCTTCCCGGAGCCGCCCCACTGAAATATGCTGCAGAAGATTGGAGAGACCTTCAGCACCAAACATCTGGCTTCCCAAATTTCGTTTTTCAGCCAACAAATTGGAATAACATGGAACAACCCAACAAAAATCTCAAACAAATCCAGCCATTTTTCCAATTCCCCATTTTTTCTTCCCATTTTCCTGGCATTTTTCGCAATTGTTTAGGTCAGGAGTGTTGGGTCCACGGCTTCACCTTTGCAGCCTGTTGCGACCTGACGAAGCCGAGTTCACCAAGACATTGGGAGTTTTCACAGCAACATGATTTTTTTTGGGAAGTCAACTTCAAGCAAAGGCCAAGAACTTTTTGGAGAGGTCACCAACAGTGGCATCTGGATTTTGTGGCTGGGAATATCTGGCTCTGGTTTTGTTTTCGAATCACCCTGGCATACCGGTCCATCAGGATGGCAGTTATGGATGTTCACCCCCAAATTTGGTATTTCATAGGGGTATTGAACAGGGCCAAAAAAAATGAACATAGCGAACTCAAGTGAACTCGTTAGGCCACATTGATCAATGATGATCCATGCATATGAGATGTGAAATAAATCCACGAACATTACCAATCCCGAGTCCACTCGCTAGCATATGTAACATGGAAACAGACAAACACAATATATGATATACAATATACAAACAACAAATAGCAAACTATATATTAATGATCCAGCAGAAAAAACTATGGCATTCTCATACATGATCTTTTTTGTATGACAGTATGATATCAAAAATGACACAGTCGATTAAGGCCTGGCTGGGATCAACAGCTGCTGGGACGAAATCTTCACCCACGCAGCCTGCTGTGATGGTCGGCCGCAGCTGCCACAGGTGGAAGATGGTGGTTCCGCGCCCTGGGAATGGGAATTTCTATGGGCATTTCACGGGAAAAATGGAGATTTCATGGGATTTCATGGGAAATCTATGGGATTTTATAGTGATTCAATGGGATATTAATGGGATTTCATGGGATTTCATGGGATTTCATGGGATATTAATGGGATTTCATGGGATGTCATGGGATTTCATGGAGATTTTAGGGGATTTACTGGAGACTTCATGGGATCTTAATGGGTGGAGATTTCATGGGATTTACTGGTGATTTAGCCATGAAATGGAGATTTCTGATGGAGTTTTCATGGCAAAAAAATCCGGCATGGCAGGCATGGCACATCTTTTTTTTTTTTCCCCTTGAGAGATGGTGATTGGAACATTAGGGTAACTGGTTGGTGGTGGTGACTGGAACCATGGATTAACTATGGTTTATGGTAGATATAACTATAGTTAATTAATGTGGATTATAATGGTTTATAAACCAACAAACACTGCTTGGTGGTGCCTGGAACCATGGAATGGAATTTTTAATGACTTTCCCATCATATTGGGAATGGAATAATCATCATCCCAACTGACGAACTAACTCCATGATTTTTCAGAGGGGTAGGTTGAAACCACCAACCAGCTAATAGATCTATTGTACTTGTATCTTGTATCGATCACGTATTGATATGCATTGAATCTGTCATCAATTAGCTACCATCTATCACCTGTCCATTGAATCGGGGATCTATCGGAGTATCCAGATCTCAAACAAAATATATTAATCCACCCATCCCAGGCCCAAATACTCCGTATATGGAACGTCCATCACTATGTACCATAAGAATCACACCTGTCATCCTCGCAGGCGGGTCCTATCGTGGAGGCTACGAACCCGATTGTGGCTCGGTGAAAACTTCTGACCCAAAAGGAACTTCTCAAGGGATGTTTACTAATTACCCTAAGGGTAGCTAAGATAGAGGTGAAAAACCCATGAGAGACCACAGGAAAATGATCAATGGTGGATGAAAATCCACATCGAACTGTTAATTTGCACTGGAGTAACCATCTATATATATATGGTATTATATGGTTATATGACCACTGGTACATAGATAGTGGTTATTTGGTGGATATATATATATATATATATGATGATTTCCACTTGCTATATAACCACCAAATGCAAATATGAACCAATGCGGACCCACAGTCGAGGCCCAGAGCACGGCAGCTCTTAGATTTTCAGCATGAAAACCAACAAGTTTTTGGAATGTAGACATCCCCCACAGAAAATGTGCAACAAACATTTTTTTTTTGGGAGATATAGCAGCCGAAAACTTGGGATTTTCTCGAAGCGCTGGTTGGTGACTTGAGCCTTTTGCCAGGTGAATTGTTTGGACTTGTCCAGCCACTTGACCCTAGCAACTTGGTTAAAAAAGTCTCCCCACTGGGCACCCAAATCTCAGCCAGTCGACCAACATCACCAATTCTGCAGCTCTTTTTGAAAATGATCCAAGTCTCTCTGTCCCAGAGGAAAAGAATAAGGACCTGGAGCAGCGTCCGCGGCAGTGTCCGCAACGCTACTTCTACCTGGCCACCATGGGCACAGCACTGCGACTTGATGAGATGAGGCTGACCTAACCAATCAAGAAGTGATGGTTTAACCAACAGAACTTGTTACTTTGTGGTAAACTCTTTGGGGTTCAAAACCTTTATTTTTGATTATTTTTTTGGGATGAACATCTATTTACCAGCTATTTTGATGTCACCAGAGTACAGGGGTTTTGACTTGCGGCCATATTGTTAGAGAGCAGGAATGGACAATTTGCTGCAAGTGATGGGGGAACGATTCGAATCAGAACATGTTGGATTATAGAGATGTAGAGATTGAATGGGCAAATCACAGTCCAAATTTAAAGGATAGTGGAGTTTGCTGTGACATTTCCCTCACAGTGAGGGGAAGCCTAAACCTATCGCATTTTCTGAGTCGTTTTTGGTTAACAACTATAGGACCTGCGTAGAAGGACTGTGTTTTGGTAAGATGACATAATGATACATAATGTGTATAATCCCACCACCCGCCCATCACCCTAATATTAAACACACCATAAATGGTCCCAATTATGTGGAAATTCTCTACTAAACCATGGTTTCCTTTAGGGGGTGTTTAATATTCGTGGGAAGGGATTATATATGTATATAAATATATAAATAAATATATATATAATATATATATATATAATATATATATAAATATATAATATATAATATATAACATATAATATATAATATATAACATATAATATATAATATATAAATTATAAGAAATATAATATATATAATATATATATAATATATATATATATAATATATAATATATATAATATATACAATATATAATATAAAATATAATATTATTTAATATAATACAATAGAATACAATACATGTAGTTTTCTAGATTGGTTTTCGTGAATCAGACGATGATCGAATCCGTGCCTTTCTGCCTTTCGCTCGCCCGAGGATCGGAGCGGATCGGAAGGGCTTTCCCTGGTGGTACCCGGCAGATGATGTGCAGATGGTGAAACCCTTGCGGCCTCAAAGGACGGGGTGTCGATGTCAGCATCGTTGGAAGGACCATCCCCAAACGTTGGGAGAACCATGTTTTTTTCTGTTGGATTTTGCACGGAAAGTCCCCAAATCTGGGTTTGAGAACATCATTTTCCCCATGTTCAAATTTGCCATAGCTTTGTGATTTATTTTTTGGGGTAGATCCCTCCAATGTTCAGACACAGTCCAAAATCATGTCAATTGGCTGTATCCCAGAAAATCTCCCAACTATCTCCCAACTATATCCCACACAAACATCCGTAAAATATCTACCAACTATATCCCTTATCAAATATCCCAGTTGTGATTTACTCAGGATGCACTTCGTGGGTGGCATCTGTGTGCCCTCGAGCTGCTCTGTGGAGGTCCGCCATGGCTTCAACCAGAAATTGGGCTGTGCCCACAAAAGTTGATGGTGTTTTCCACGATTTTCCCGATTAAACTATATTAAACTGCCATTGAAATGGGGTATATATTCCATTTTCAAACACACCACATATGGATATATATATATAAATACAATAGCTGTTGGGTTTATAGATACTAGGTTTTCCATTGTGATGATCCTATGAATATTCTCATATATTACCATTATGTTATTATTATTATTATATTATGATACCCATTGTGTCATTATAAAAAAGCTGAAGTATGACAACACCCATTATCTCACTAGGTTATACTATGTTATACTTACTACCCTTTATGTGGTATTAATGGTAGTATAGCCCAATGATTATATATATATATCCATTAATTATTAATATTAAACACTAGGCCTAATGGTAATATACATTAAATAATGATATATCCATTATTAAACACTAGGCCTAATGATATATCCATTTGTTAATATTACCAGTATATTAATATATCATATATCACTAGGATGTTACCCTAAGCCCAGGCCACAGCCTCTTATCTCGCTCCCCTGGTGGCTCCCTGGTGGCGTTCTCCGCGTGCCAAAGCGCAGCCCTTGAACGCAGCTTGGCTGTTCCAAGGGTATCTAATTAGTGGTGATTAATAGTGGTTGATAGTGGTTAATAATGGTTAATAGTGCTGATTAGTGGTGATTAGTGGTGATTAGTGAAGTTGTATCCCATGATTCCCATGATTATTGGCAATCACCACTTTCTTCTGATTATATGTATATATATATATACACATTTTTCCATTGATCATCAGTGAAATCAGCATTTTTCAAAATTTCCTGATCACCAGGATTTCCAATTTCCAATTTTGCTCAGTGACATCACCATGAAATTCGCCATGTTGCCATTTCTCCATTGGGATTGGTCTAAGGGAAAATCGATGGTTTCCGGTGAAGATTTTCCCAAAACCAATCCATTTTTCATTAACATGGTTCCACTATTAACCACTATTATATAATCACTATCAGTGGCATCAGTGGTGACAATAGTGCCATGGTTAATTTTTCATGGACATCGTGACGTGGTTTTCACAAAACTTCCAAGACAAAAATTGACCGTCAGGCAAGCCACGTGACGCTGCCGCCTCCCCTAGCGGTGCGGCACAAGGCCTTTGGGGACCCCAAGGCCAAGATCAACCTGACCTTTACAGTGCCTGGAAAGATGTGGGATTTCCCCCATGGGAAACCGATGGGTTTTGTTGGGAAAATCATCTACAAATGGTGGGGTTTTCATCAACAAACCATGGGGATTCATTGGGGTTTCCAGAAATGGGGGTACCCCTTTATCGCTGGATGGTTTATAAGGGAACATCCTATTAAAATGGATGATGACTGGGGTACCCCCATTTATGGAAATCACCATATGAGTCGATACGAGATGAACACCTGGGTTTTGAGATGATCTAACGCAGTTGGGGATCCATGTACGAAACCAGTACGAAGAGTTTAATGGGGAGATGATTGGAATACCCTCTGGTAAACATACAAACAACTATGGAAAATCACCATCTTTAACAGGTAAATGAACTATTTCTATGGGCCATGTTTACTTTTTCTATGTTAGTCATTACCAGAGGGAAGTTTATGCAATGTAACCAAGAACATGATCTGAACATGTGGACCTGAAAATGGGGGATAGGTCTCCATATCTGCAGAGCATCAAATGATGGAAGCCATGGCGTCACAAAAAACACACCATATCGGCAGATCTCAAGCGACATTGGTTGGATGGTGGTTGCAGTGGTTAAGGTGGAAATCCATGTGTATATATATATATGCATAGGAATTATATACTGGTTGGTGGTTGGTGGTTTGGAACATGAATTTTATTTTCCATTTCATATATGGGTTGTCATCCTTCCCATTGACTTTCATATTTTTCAAGATGGTTATTGCACCACCAACCAGATCAAACATGTTGGAGACATCTGGTGGTTGCAGTGGTTACCGTACTTTTCCCTGAGCAGGCGATGTTTACCTATGTGTTTCCAAGATCAAGCTCTGTTGGAAGAGGCAATCCACTCTCAATGGATTGGTTTAAGGGAAAATTTACAGGAAAGCCCCATATTTTAATGGGAAAATCTATGGTTTCCTGTAAAATTTCCCTTAAACCAATCCAATCACACTCAAATTTCTGCGGGTCAGCTGCCGTCTGTTGAGGCTTGGACCGCGCTGCGCCCAGCGAATGGGGAAGCACTGGCGGACTTGGATCGCTGCTGGGTGCAACGGATGGCAAGTTTCACTCCGTGGAGCGTGTGAAGATCGGACTTTAGAATATGGACATATTGATGATAGCTATAGACATTTGTAGTTTATGTATATATATATGTATGTATACTACATAGAATGGCTGGTTCATCCCGTCCATTCAAGACCAAAGACTATATAAAGCGGTGTTACGATGTCATGAAACCACGTTGAAAAAACAATCGCTGGTCACTGTTTGATGCCAGAATGTTCTATCACCAAGATGTAAATGACATTAGATCAAAGTGTATATGCGTGTATGCCTGTAGAGTCTGTAGATATGCGTCCAAAAAAAAGGTATGCAGTTGATTGTAGTCCTGTCTTGTTGATGGAGTTCTTTCAGCGCCAGCTGAGGTTGGGATTTTGCCATGATCCTGTCGCTTGCTGGCCAGTCGGTGTGTTCCATTTTAGTCCCTTTTAAACAAGTGGCTAAAAGTCAATGTGGTAAACCGGAAAAGCCAATGATACACCATCCCCAATAGAGGTTTATGTTTGTTTTTTTTGTATATCATATCCCTAGCGTTTAGGGATGATGTGGCTAGTATGACCCTCAGTCATGGTTGGTTTTTATGGGATGGTAAACATGGCATTGGCTAAGGGTACCCCAGATATCATCCACTGGTGAATCATCCGTTCTGTATCAACAAAAACATTGCAGTTATATACATCCATAATATAAATCATGATGATGATGATGATGACTATATACTATTATTATTATTATTATCATTATTATTATTACTGTATTCTTATTATTGCTACTATTATTCTCATTTTTATTATTAATTAGATTTAATTACTATTATATATGATTAACAGCTACACCATTCTATCCATTGGTGCATCCTTTCCACCTTTGAGGTATCGCTCCGGCGCCAGCTGGTCCAAGGGGAAGGCCATCCTAATTTGGACGGCCCTTGGCGCCCTGTTGATCTTTGGTGCAGTGCCCAGGCATCAGGATGGACCGGGACGGCAACCATGGGGATGATATGGGAGGGAACTTTCTCATTTTTATGGAGAAAAATGGTGAAATTTCACTGTTGTTAGTTTTGACAGACATATTTTCACCAACTGAAGAAGTGACTGTGGGCATAAGGCCACAAGCATATAGGGGCCCCATATCCCAACTTATGAAGGTTATAACGATGGTTAAACAATTCTCCTCCGTCAGTATGAAACAATGGTATAACACCACACGTTTTCTTGATATTGTGTTTCCAATTGCAGTAAATCGCGAACTATGGTTTCGTCTTACCCCGAAATGAAAATAAGTAACCAGCTTAGGGCGCGCTGCTGCGGACGTGTGGCTCAATATCAGCTGCATATCGCTTCCAACAAAAACATCCCGCCGGGTGCGGAATCGCGCGTGTAGGCGCATCAACATGCTGAAAGAAATGACAACCCTTTCAGTGTTTCGTGGCCTTCTGATCAGGAAAAAATGTTCCCAAAAAAGGTCATTTTTCTGTGATTTTGCAACCCTTACAGCACAAATTTCGGACCTTTTTTGCCTTGCCACTTTCATTGATCATTGTGCATGTAGACCTCTGCAA
>Ga0126342_10009166_pt1 | contig 17728 bp, 15 predicted proteins | sample Cyp1metagenome_FD_92528 | JGI IMG/M metagenome (GOLD analysis project Ga0126342, IMG submission 92528) | Coral microbial communities from Lord Howe Island, Old Settlement Bay, Australia - Cyphastrea 1 metagenome | ecosystem: Host-associated > Invertebrates > Cnidaria > Coral ... | reverse complement strand
TTTGCCAGACTTCGCCACCGCAGTCTGGACAGCACCCTGCACAGCACCCTGCACAGCACCCTGCACAGCACCCTGCACAGCACCTTTGCCAGACTTCGCCACCGCACTCTGGACAGCACTCTGCACAGCACCCTGCACAGCACCTTTGCCAGACTCCTCGCCACCGCACTAGTACAGCACCCTGCACAGCACCCTGCACAGCACCCTGCTCAAAAGTTCGCCACCGAAGACCCCACCTTTGAGAAGTAAGAACCCCTATAGCTTGCCAGCTATCTGGGGAAAAAACATCTAAAAAAACCAGAGCGGTTCCTTCGTGATTTTGAATTTGCCGATTGTGGTTCATGTTCTCACAGATTCTCCAGCATGCCGAGAACAACTGCGCCCTGATGTACAGACCCTACAAGATCGCAGTGACGCTCCAGCAGGTTGGTTGGAAACAGTATCACAAACCTTTGATAAACATGGATAAACTTGAGCCAAAACGAACGGGACGAAAGCAACTTGGGCAAGGAGAGATGTGTATCAAGAGAAAAACTGAATGTATACAGCCAAGAAGCCACAAGCATGCTACGTCGCCATCCCCAACGTCAATGTCTTCTGGTAATCTACTTGTAAGAAATTCCAGTGTATTGACGCAGGATACGAAGCAGCGAATCGCTTGTAGATTAGAATGCTCGCAAAGTGACAGCAAAGTATGATGCTGTAGTAAACTTTTCATTAATTTTACCAAACACTGAAAGGTGGATGTCGAAATCAGCTGGCAGAACACAATCCTCACTCTGACATCTCGCAATTTCAGCCTTCTGCTGGAGTAACATGCGACGGGCTTCAAACCCGGGGGAGGGGAAACAATGCAGTACTTGTCAAATGCGTAGCAGCCATTGCTATTGAGAGCCAATTTCTACTCAACTGTGAGAACCAAGCAAACCACAAGCCACGCACAACCATTTTATGCTGATTTTTCAGTCAGCAGTATTGAAAAAAGGTCGCACCTAAGCATACTCAATCTAACCCTTTCGACCCGCTAATACAAACCGACATACATACATTACATTACATTTCATTGCATTGCATTGCATTGCATTACATTACATTACATATATACAGACACACATACATCACATCCCATTACATGCAGACAGACATTCATTCAGGCAAACAGACAGACAGATATACACACAGACCACAGACCAAAGTAGTTACAACGCTAAACCAAACAAAACACATCAGGATGGACTCAGCGGGATTCGAACCCGCAGGGGGTGACATCTGCATCTGCATCCAATCCAATCTGCCCCCAATATATTGCTCTATAAAGCAAAGCTAAATCCAGCTAGCAAGCTAGCTTTCGTGATAAATCCTTCAGCATCTTTCAGCTAGTTGACTCAGCTCTTTGGCCAAGGGACGTGTTGATCGACCGAAGGAGATCTGGTGCCCGGTTTGTGCAGGATGCTGTTCAGGCTGTACGGGCTGTCATGATTCCTGACTGTTGAACAGCCAATCTGATGAAAAAGGTAGGAAATACAGTGCTTAAAGAGGGCTGCAGCTCGTCCAGATTTGCTTTAAATGGTTCCGATTGATTCTGTCAAACCCTTTACAGAATGGACGTGGTGAAGGCAGCCGAAATTTTGATGCACCAGCACTGGGTACAGGTCTCCAGCTTGCCTCTTGGACTTTCTCATGGATAAGAGGGCAGAGTGTCGTCAGAGTGTGGTCAGAGTGTCAGCTTAGCGCATCCTTCAAGTCCAGTCCCTCCTTTATTGCATCAAACCTGGCAAAAGAAGAGAATGCCATAGCAACTTCTCTACTGCAGCTGTATATCAATCGAGGAGGACTATGATCAAACGTGATCCTACATGAAGTGAAACTATTCACCGCATGATCCTTGGTGTCAACGGTGTCAACCCAAAAGTATCCAAAAGTGATATCCTCAGATTCTGAGGGAGGATCCTGGATTATGTCACCAGCTTTTCTGCTGAGCTTCGCATGTGCTGATGGCTTCATAACTGGCGAAGGCGGAGGCAGCAACAAATGGGACTCGTCAGGAGACGACCTCGTGAAGGAGGCGGCGACTGCAGGGTCTCCAAATGTGCACAGCAAGAAAATACAAAAGCTTGCTGTACCTTGCTGTCATGGCTACTCGACATCGGATGTCAAGCTTTAATAATTATTAAGCAAGCTTTAAGCATGTCAAGCGATAAACATCTTTGTAGCATCATATACCACGTGGTCACAATCTCCTGTGATCTGATGCTTCCAGGAAACTGTGACGAAGTTGCCGCATCTGGTGGTAGCGAAGCGGGCAACAGGCTCGAGTTCTCCTCTTTTGCAGACACGGAAAAATGTTCCTTTAGTTCCACTTCATCTACAAAAATATCAAAAAATTGCATCTAGCAGACGCAAAACATCAGTAGCAGTGTATGAGTTGGAGAACTGCTCCAAATGAAAACCACGTTTGACAAAGCAATACTATTTTGCTTTGTCCTTCCAAAAATGTTTTTTGGGGGGATACGTTTCTCTTGACATTGACGTCCACGCCTCCGGCATGTGAATTTGCCGAACCAATTCTTCAAGGCCTACAGAGAACACAGTCACCATTGTCACCGTGAGTCTAAGTATATATTATATATATAGATATATCGTTTATCTTTCCTACTTTTCACAGATGAAGAAGGTGGCTGCACAGTGGCTGTCGGAGTGGCATTGATGTGGGTGAGACATGGGTGAACAGTGAACATCGTACTTTCTCAAAGTCTTCGGAAGGACCCAGAATCAGCAGACGGAGGGTGCTGGCGCCAACAGGAACCCACCGGACAGAGCTTGAAGGCAGATCATGTACATGCCTTCTTCATCATCAAGATCTTTCCACCAGAACTTGGGCCTGAAGCGGCTGATGCAACCGGGCCAACCGGCCCATGAGACCCACATATATTTCTCCATGCACCAGCCTGGAGGTCAGACGATTGGAGTCTGCTGCATCATCCAGTGGTGAATCTGGAGGCAAGCTCGGCAAATCGGAAGGCCTGCAGTGACCCCCCAGTCACCAGGAGGCAAAACGGCAAATGTATCAAGGTCTCGGTTCAAGGATGAGCGACCTGAGGAACCACATCATATCCATTCCAGGCGTCGATGACGAGAAGCTGATGGTACAGTAATGGTAAAGTCTATCGTTATCTGCAATACCCTTCCTAATCAAGAGCAACCAGAGGCCAGAAACAACAACGATATTGTAGAAGAATATTCTGGGATCGGCAGTTTTACTTTCTTGTGTTGATGTTTGATTCAAAGGTGCCCCTTGGACCTGCTTCCTGCCTGGCCCACAGAATCGAACCGCATGGATCACAGTCTTCTTGCCTGAAAGTCGATGGGTTGGTCAGCGCGGATCGCCCACGGGAGCTGGTATGCTGGGAAAGGCCCGATATATTTACTATAATATTTATTTATGTATTTATCTGTTTGATCTATATTATATATAATCATATAATATATATATATATATTCATAATAAAATCATATTATATCTATACATACATATATACATAGAGAGAGAGAGAATTATAATGAATTATAGATAGATATATCAGCTTAAATGTGTCTTTATCCACCGTATCTAGAAAAGCAGCTTGGAGTGTTTTCAATTGAGATGCAGAAAGCATTTCCACATGTCATTCATGTGGCACCTCCGGAAGTCGACACCATCAGGAGCACCAATCCTCGGCCGATCCCACTGTCATCTTTACTTCTTTGAATTGGATAGGCCGGTGAGGTTGTCTGTAGTTACTGTAGTTCTTCACTGTCAAATGTCCAAAATGCACGGCTTACCAGTGCGTATCACTGAAATCTGCGGTCTTTCGACCCTACTGATCTTGAACAATGGCGACGTGTAATCTGATGCACAGCTTTTTGACAATGTCCTGGTCATCTCTACAAGGTCTCGTGGTTTTCCTTCATCTTTGAATTTGGATTGATCTCAGTGTTCATATGCTATTGATTGCTATTATATTTGTCACCCATCAGACGTGCCACTTTCAACATGCACAAGTCACCCTTGATGTTGCGGAGGTCGACCGAAGGTGGGCCGTGTCAACAGCAGAGACACCTTCGGCGAACTTGTGCCAGGGCGGTGCATGGTCTCTACTTGCTGCGCCTACCGCTGGAAGGATTCCAGCGAAAAGAATTCAGCGACGTTTGGTTGGTTGTGAAATTTGAGTTTCGTGGCAAGTCTGGAAAGATTTGAACAAACTGTTTATTGAAGCCCAGGATGTGAGATGAGACCCATAGCGGCCAAGACAGCATCGAGTCGAGTCTTTCACAAGAAAACTGAACATGTTGGAAAGGGTTTCCAGCATCATTGAGACATTTTTATGTTCTGCATGCAAAAACAAACCAAACTAAAGTGGGAACCACCTGTATGAAATCGTTCTGCTGAACTTCAAGCGTACATTTTCTCACCTCCTTGAAATGTGCAGCACAGTCTGGCCCGCACCAGTTGCTGCAAAAGCCATCCTGCGCTGACACCGTCTCACCAGCACTTCCTGTTTTTTCTGCCCACACATGGCCCCAAAGAAAAGGGTGATTGGTTTTGATTGTGCGGCTTTTGCTTGTGGAACTTGTGCTTTCACTTTACATCTGATGAAATACTCTGAGCATCCTGCTTTATCCTTAGCTAACCAAGAGTTTGCAAATTCCCCCACGGCCCGCAGCCAAGCCCAACCTCTGGGCAGGTTCTATCCCGCCTTCGGGACAGGACAGGGGTGTTGAAGCATGGGAGACAGTGAGGCACACTACGAAGCTTAGATTGGAACGAACCACTGCCGTCCTTTACGAACTGTTGCACGATGCTACGATGCTGGTGTTTCTTTAGTTGACCTGGCCTGACCTGGCCTGACCTGGCCTGGCCTGACCTGGGATATCTGAGGGTTGAACACTCGACTGCAAGCCACTGGTGACCTGACGAAGTGCTCACGCAGGTGGACAGGTTTCAAACTGCAGTGAAGAATGGGGGTTCAAATTGCCAGGATTATCCGAGATAGGTCATGAAGTCATGAAGGACTCTTCTTTTTACTTCCCAATTTGATGTCCATCGCATCCCTCCACGAATCGGCCCACCTGAGAACTGGATCTGCTTGGACCGTCGAATCACTCAACCTGAGCAGCACGGTACGGCAGGGCCATCTAGCGCCACATCATGTGCCACATTGACCATCTGAGTGCCAAACGATGCCTTGGGCTTTTTCGTGAAGGCAATGGATGGCTTAATTGCCGGCTTCGAGGAAAGCAACAAGGGAGCCTGGACCAGGAGATTTAGGTCATAGAGGATCAACCAGTGGGACCAAAATTTAGGCCAAAAGATGCCAAAAGAGTACCACCAAAACTCCAGGACGAATAGTTGCGCACAGTTGAGCATTGGTGTGATTGCCTGGCTCCCGCACAGGCCGCACGCTTGCATGCAGGAGACCTGGCCAAGCTTCACCACGATCGTTTATGTGACATGACCATTGTCTTCCAACATTCATAAGCCAGTCCCATATATCCCAGATGTAGGATTGATATTGATTGATATTGGTCTCCCACCACCCAGCTTTCCTGCCTCAGGTTCAGGCCTCGGAGATTGCTATGTTTGTATCTTTGATGGCTCATGGGGATGGGACAGCATGGAACAGCAGCCTGGGCCCCAACCAGTCTCGATCCAGGAGCTCAGTCTGCATGCTGGTGGGGACTGATGGCCTTCAGGAATCAGACCCTGAGGTGGATCATTCGCAAAACATCCTGGATTTTTTAAATATTCAGTTTATCCGAGTCCCCAGTGTGTTGAGACACATCTGCTGAGTTCCTGGCGTCTCAACAGGTCCAAGCTCCTGCACCATTCTGAGATCATCGCACAAGTTGGATTGGCTGAACCAAGTTTGGTAACTGTGGTAACTCTCAACTCGAACGAATGTCCAATGTCCAGTGTCCCAAGGTTTAGGGCACCGAAAGCAACAGATGTCCTGGAGGGTCAGGAGCCGCGGCAAGTGCTCTTTGTCTTGCCATTGCAGCAGGTCCCACAAGCCCTGGAGTTGGCGATTGGCGATCAGACATGTGATGCCACTTGTGAACTCCTGAAGAGACCTGGCCTTGAAGCCCCACTGCGACCTTGGCTGTACATCAGTACTCAAATCAAGAAGAATGGGCCACAGACTCCCAAAGCCCAACAACCTGCAGTTTCCCTAGCCCACCAAAATGCATAAGGCTGACGTGAATAGTCTGCACAGAGGAGTCCAACCTCTTCGCCCGTCCTGGGAATCTGACATGATTGCTTCCACCCTGAAATGCCTCAGATTGATGGTCGGCTCAGGGAACAGTCCAGGGAGAAAAGGGATACCTTTGAAATGTGTGCCTTCGGGGGCGTCTCCATCTCAATTGTCGCAGGAATCGAACTATTAATCAGCTGTCCGATCTCTGCTCAAACAAATCCACACAAATTGAACTGATCACTGGCATGGTTTTTGCATTGTATTCTTTTCAAGCCGCCACAGACAGGAAAGCTGTCTAAACGCTTAAGGGATCAAACAATTGCAGAGGTCTCTCTATATCCATCCATCCATCGATCTATTCATCTAACAATCATATGCGGTAGTTATAGAGTATGTATATATAATATGCTATATAATCTGTTTACCAGACACGTTTTGTTTTGCTTGTATCTGCTAGTTTGCACTCAAATAAATCAACCCTGAAAGTGGCAATTGTGAAAGCTTCAGCGCATGGTCGAAATAAAATCGGATTTCCAAGATTCCCCACAAGACCTCAGCACGATCTGATGGGCAGGCGCCTGACAGAGATGTTTGACCAAGGCGACCAAGGGAATCTGCCATGGAGGTTTCAGCACAGCCATGTACTCCAAGATGGTTGCCGTCGTCAAAATGTTGACACCCCTGTCCTCCCCACCTGCTTCATGAAAGTCGCATGGAGTGTTGGTTGAGAAGAACACCAGAGATGACGAACGTGATAACAATTATCAATTTGAGAAGAGCTTCAAATGTCGTTGTTTTCAACAATCTCAGAAAGTAGGAAGCTGATATCGCCAACTGCGGAGGTTGTTTCAGAACAACAGAACTTCAGAACTTCAGTCAGATGACACTTGGCCGTTCCACTCTGACTATAGTGACTAAAGACACTCGTTAGGTTCCGTATCAGTTGATAGATATCACGCTCTTATTCAGGATTCTCTAACACAATTCCAGAAGCCAAGACAGCAGCGGAACACGGGTACAGCCCTTGCAGAGTTTCCCCTAAGGCAACGAGGTCACCCGACCAAAAGTCCTCACTGTTGAATCTATCATCGTGTCCAAAGGTTCCCCAACGTGCGGCCAGGTACGGAGCTGTCTGTGCCTGGCACATCAATCCCAGATATCCCAGGGAAAATGTCGGATATATCTGACGTCGATGGTGCACAGTTCGCAAGGACGTATCGGCTGTGATCGCGCTGATTCCTTGTTGATTCACAGAGGCTGTCGGTTTTTCCACGTGTGCAGATCCCTTCCAAGCGAGGTGGTTTGTTTGCTCTGCCTTTTCGGGACAAGATTGCTGTGGCAAAGGTCTCCTACCATCGGCGTCGCAAAGCGTTATTTCATCCATGATCAAGAAGCACTACACAGCAAATCTGAAGGAGTTTCAAGTATGGCCTTCACTTTGTATCCTACAGGGTGATTTACACTTGAAATCACTGGAAGATGTCATACATTATACATTGATATACATTGCATACATGTCATACATTGCTTTATGATCTTTATGTGGTTGTCTTTGATCCAGTGCAAAAGAATTTGCTACAGGATGCCCTCCTCCAACATCTGGACATATCTTCGGTGCTGGCTGGCCAACTGAAACAAGTCAGCCTCGCAGCGACAAATGAATTGCAGCAAATAATCATCAAAATTAATTCAGCGAATTGATTTGTTTCGTCCAAAGCTTCCACAAATTAAGGCAGCCAGCCACAGTCAGCCAACCTTCTTTTCCAAAGTCAGTTTCCACAAATGCAGTCAAACGTAGCGTGCAATGGCTCGATAGCTTGAGGTGGACATGTGGAAATGCAGAAGGAACTTCCCTGATCAAACTCAGCCAGGAAGCCGTGTACTTCACAGGCTCGCCTGGGGGTTTAGCATGATGCAGCTGCGTGTTCTGTCTATGCTGTTTCGTTACTAATTACTGCAAGTACTGTTTTGAAGACTAAGGCATCGATTCTGGCATGATATGACTTTGTCTAGAATCACATAAAGTTGTCATTTTGTTGTTAATTCCTCAGAAAAAATAAGAATGCAACACCTGCAGTTTCCGGAAAGCCCCAACAACACCCAGTTTGGTGGGCCCCGTACCTTCTGGAAATGGTGGCAGCGAAGGTCGTTCGCAAGATGGAAGGCACCCTTGGTCGTGAAGTTGATGTTGACTGCATCTTGCAGGGGATTCTGTGATTCTGTGAACCCATATGGGTACCCATATGAACCCCTCCATAAATTTGGGTTTCCTGAGAAGGAAACACCCTTTGCCACACCACAAGATGTGGAGCTCAAACTCCTGGCTCTCTAGTGACATCGACCCCTCCATGCCATGTTTTTGGTCCACGGCGTAGAGCCGGCCATTGAGGACGTCGAAGTTCACTGTAAGCACCGCAGCTACGTTCCTGGCAAAGTCATGGCTCAGTTGATCCAGCTTGTAGGGTTGGAACGGTTCAGATCATGATCAACCACTGTGTCATTGATTCCCACCAGAACAGAACAGAAACCCAAGCTTGTTTCGGGGTGTGATTTAGGAAACAAAATCAGATCCACAGAAGTACTGCAAATCCCCTCCCCGCAGCCCTACAGCAGTGCAGAATGCAAGAGACTACCAACGAATTGAAGAAGGATTCCTCCTCCAAACCAAAAAAATATTAGATAGCATTGGTGCAAGTGGCTCCTCTACTCGCTGACCGCAAGGACAAGCTTGCTTGACCTTGCAACGACAAGGCGTGTCCTGGCCGGGGACTGCTCCTGATATAGAAAAAATGCTGACATGTCAACTATCAAAGACCCGGAAAAAAAAAAACAGAATATATATATACAGTGTATATATATATACGTATATATATATACTACAATGATCTATGTCTGCTGTATATCCATAATTATCATCTATTATCAGATAGTATGGGGATATTAATTGTCATGATCATCAAATATTAATCCATCAATGGAGATTCATTATTATGGAGATACTCACTCCACATCATGATATCCAGTATAATCTCACCGCATATCTGAAAATTATCATTATTTCCAATGGTGGATGATAATTATCACCAATTATCATTGATTGTCATCATATGATTAGTCCAATCCATCATATTTCAATTAGCACATATTTGCATGAATTATCACTGATCCATCATTCTCAAGAATTATCAATATTCATTGCTGGATTGCTGCTGGATGTGCGTGCTGCAGCATTTTTAGAAGCGCTGAAACCAACAAACTCCTCACACTCGGATCCGGGATGGCAAGGTGCCTGGACAGAAACCCTGGATTTATCGGCTGCTGTGGCTATGGCTGGATTTCTTCCTCCGATTCTGGGATGATGAAACCTTGGAGTTTGTCTCACTATCACAACAAATTGCAGTTCTGCCTGGCAGGTGTGGCTGCAGTGAACTCGCCTCACCCAGCCATATTGAATTGACAATGGATGACAATGGCATCTCCATCGCAAGACACTGCGACTCACAAAACTGGCCTTGCACCGCAGGGCTTGGAGCAATCCTTGCACTCGCCTTGCAGCAGGCCGTTGATAAAAATTAACCAACATGACCTACACACGACTGCACACGACTGCACATGACTGCACATGACTGCAAGATGCCAAGCAAACGAACTGCCTGCGTGGCATTGCGATGAGCAGCTGTGACCGCAGGCAAGCTGCTTGCCTAGGCCAGTGGAACATTGAAATATAGCCTCATGAATACAGCGCACTGCAAGACCTCTTCTTTACGCTCTTCCCTATGTCGGTATGCCCTTGACCCTCAAGCCGGCAAGCAAAGATCTTTTTCTGTCGCAGTCAATACAGCAGCTGCTGCGAATGTCAACAAGGTGACTTATGCAAACAACTCCACCACATCCTTCAGCCTCTCTTGCACTTGGCTGGAATTTCCACCATGTTCAGGATCACCCCAGCTTATCACTGTCCTATCTCCAAGAAGTGCAGCAAAAGCCCAGGAGGATCCACAGATCTGCTGCACGTTCACCAACTCTGACCGCACCCTTGAGATGTCTCCTCCCTTGGACCTGTGCGGAAAAGTTCTCAAAACTTCCATGGGGAGATGACCCAACCCTGAATCTGCGTTGCACAACTGTATCTACATTGTATAGTGGCATACCAGTAGTTAACATAAGAAATTTAGTTCTCCCATTCGATCAGTCATGTCACGACTCCAACTGAATGCAAGCCCCTGCGGGCCTGTCGCCCCATGCAGTCACGGTGCCATCCTTCTTCAAAGCAGCAAAGGCCAGTGAGGAAGCCGACAGTCTCTGGACATCATGCAACGATATCGAAGGAAGAGCTCCCCAGCTTACCACAGAACCCCTTCGATCCAGAGCAGCAAAAGCATCTGCACAAGCACAGATTTGGCAAATGCTCTTTAGCTGGCTTTGGACCTGCCGCCAAGGAAATTGCAGAAACAGACTCCAACCCGTTCCAAGTCCATCTTCCCTTTTGTTGTTGTCTTTGAGTGCGAACATTTTGCATGGAGCACAATGCTCAAGTTAAGAATATGTCAGAATAATCTAGATAAGTTAAGTTAAGTGAGAATATTGTCAGAATAATCTATATTTATATTTATATTATATAAATAAGTTTGCTTTGATCAATTTCACCGTGCGCCTGTCCGCCATCTCCACCATGCTGCGCATCTCCCCACGTGATGATACAGCCATCACTTCGGAGAGCTGCAAACGCCCAGGATGTGCTTCGGAGCTGCAAGACGTTGTACAGCTGAGATTGCACTGACCTGTGGACAGGTGCATGGCTGTGCGGATGTTTTCAAAAAAAAAATGGCGACTGCAAATCTCAGAACTCTTTCATCTTGGATTCTTGGGGCATGAAAGCTTGCCTGCTGTCGCCTCCCTTCTTGTCCACACCCCAAGTGATCACCTAGGGCATCTGTTGAGAACTTCTACATGCAATGGCAGAGCATGGCATGTCTATTCCAACTGAGCACAGCGCATGTCCATCATGTCTCAATGCTGCAAAGGACCAAGAAGATGCGCAGACACTCTTCACATTCACGAGCTGCTCCTGATAACTCGAATCCGAATCTTCCGAATGTTCCGAATAACGCCATGATCCACAGAGGTCTGCGTTTGCACCTGTGTAACCAGTCGTTTTGCACAGACCCATCCTGGACAGCACTGCTATCACCGCCCTTTCGTTCATCACCCCAAGTCACTGCAGAGCCATCGTTTTTCACAGCTGTGAAAGCCCAAGTGGCCCCAGACAGCTGGCACACGTCGTGAAGTTGATCCTGGAGATTGGGGACAGAGGAAATCGTCATTGAACAAATTGAACCAAAGAAAGGCAATCTCTGATATCTCTGACTCTTGCTCATCTTTGTCAAAACCTGGGGAGTTCTTCGCATGCCCACCATAGTGAACAGACATCAACAGACCATATGCCCAGTGCAAGTTGTCCTGCACTGCAAAGCAGTCACCACCAGCGCTTGCACAACCCCAGCACACAACTGAGCCGTCATTTTTGAGTGCTGCAAAGGCATAGGAGGAAGGGCAGACACAGCGTACATCGACCAGCAAATGCTCCACCGCTGAAGAGTCGCCACCTTGACATTGAAAAATGCCCAGCTGAACCCAAAAGCTCAAAATAGTTGCAAAATGTTCCAAGGTAGCAGGTAGCCAAGAAAGGACCAGAAAGGAGAAATCCTGCCCCAATTGGCATCAGTCATGATCATCCATGCTGCTCCATGCTCGTTTGGTATCTGCCAGCCTTGTTTGCTTCGGATTCCTTCTAAGGCTGTCTTAATTTCAATCCAGGTGTCCAACTTCAGGGTCACCCCAAGTGACTACCTTTCCCTCGGTGATGGCAGCGATGGCACCGGAGTTGGTACACACCGTCTGGACATTTCGAAGATGATTTGGCACCTCACAACAGGAGCTGCCTCAGCTGCAGGACCCAGAGGAAACCAACTGTGCACCCATCACAAGAACCAAAGCTGAATGAGCCAAAGCGCCACCCCACACCACCAAACCTCCGTCCTCTCGCAATGCAGCGAAGATGAGGCTCTTGCTGTGCCATTGACAGGCAGGATCCTGAGCTGCCCCTGTGGTCACAACGCCAGGGACGCTACAGCGGATTTGGAATAGCTGCGGTCAGTTCAAAGCAAGCAACTGGTCTGTCCACCACACAAAGTAATCGATCTCCATCTTGTACGCCTTCATCCTCAAGGGACCTCCAAAGCGATATATGCTGCGCTGGAAGGAGTCAATTGCACAGTCTTGTATAGTATACGCAGGTCTTGGAGAAGCTCGAGTCAATATCTGAATCATATCCTGTCTGTTTCCTATCTATGTGTATCTCTATCTAGTTATTTCCCCCTGCTATCATTTTCTATGTCAACTCAGACACGGGATCCATCGCACCTGGTGATGTCCAGAAGAGTACCAGATGAGCTCACCACTGACACGATGAGCACATTCAACGCCTCTTGCGCTTTGTTGAGCACATTATCGATGGTCTCCTCAGGCTCTGCCTGTACCTCCACAGAGTATTGGGACATTGGGCTTTGATGGGCTTTGATGGGCTTTGATGGGCTTTGATGGGCTTTGATGGGCTTTGAGCCCAAGTGTTGTGCTGATCCCGAATGCTTTTTCTTGAAGTTCAAACCATATTCGAGCAACCAAAACTTGGGATCGTACCGTGACTTCCTGGCCACTGAGCAGTGCAAATTGTAGTGTCCACATTGCAGGCACGGAGAAGGGCGTACATCATACATCCCTAGATTTGCGCGTGCCAGTGGTGGACGCCAAACTCATTCGAAAATCTTCATTTTTCATGGGGAACCAATGGTTTTGGGGTACCCAATTGTGAGAGACACCCATTTTTGTTGGTCAACTTCTGCGATTTTGATCGTGTCAGCCTGTCACCAGTCCCATCCTTGAATTCTGTTGCTGTGCTTTATCCTCTGAGCCACTGAAGGCTTGGGAATGAAATGCAGCTGAGCAATGCAGAGTCATTCAAAGTGAAACCCACATGGGTTTGTCTGAAAATGGGCTGCCCGTAGAATCCTTTAGTTTAATTATATAATAATTAATATATAATTAATATATAATTAATATATAATTAATATATAATTAATATATATTTAATATAATTTCATAAGTTTAATACTTGTCATAAAATTCCCTGAGTTGAATATCTAAATGGCCAAAGTGGGGGTAGATACCACATTTTCAGATGAAATCTCTAGGAAAGGCACCACAGGATTGACCGCAGGAGATGGAGCCAACATGGCAGGGCCTCAGCGTTGCCCGCTTTGTGTCTCCCTGCAGGGGAAAAAAAACGTAAATAAATATTAAATAAATATAGAATAATATAGAAAGAAATAGAAATCATGCATGCTCTTCCACCTCAGATGCTGGGATGCTGGCTTGTTCTTCATGTACATATGGCCACCTCACACTTCCCATATTGGTCGCCACAGGTCACCACATATTCAAGCCATGTGTGAAACGACTGCTTGCTCCTGAAAGTTCTTGAATTTCCATCAGTGCGTCAACTTGCATGCGCACCCAGGCATAACCGATCCACGGGCTCATAGCACATCGGATGTTCTCCTTTCTTGAAGGATTCAGGGACTGGTCATTTGCATTATCTGTGCATAAGTCAGCATGGGAGGGGAAACTTGAACTGACAATGAATTCAGCTTCTAAGTGAACCAATACACGGGTCATCATTTCGCTGTGCTGAGTGTTTCCAGGGCTCCTTGATGGCAAGTGGCAGGGCAAACATGACCACAGTCCATCCTGAGCTATTTGGTTGGCAACAGCGTAAGTAATCCCGTAATGCCAAGTATCCTTGTCAGTGCATCACCCCTTTGTCAAACCATCTGCTTTTAGAAATTGTCTCGTTCGACTGTTTCTAACATATTCAAATATCATGTCAAAGGTGTACCACAGTAGGTAGTCAGCGCAGCAGCACGAGCTTGAGACTACGCTTCCATTCGCCGCTCTTGCCATGGTTTCCTCATGGGAGGTCCATTATTCTGAGATCCTGGCAACTGAGCACACGGCTCCTGACAGTTGGGTGCTTCCCTGCCACACGCCTCAAGCGAAAGAGAAAACCTACGTCAAAAACGTCAAACTTCTTATGCAAATCAGAACGATCTTTCGATGTTCAAGGGAAGATAGGGAAGGTTCCACTGCCACAGCACAGCTTCAATCCGGGCTCCACACTGAAGGTGGTTCAATGCTGTTCTTCCCACACGCGCAGAAGATGGGCTCATGCACTACAACTCGGCACCTACACAACCCATAGTGAGCATTAAGTCATCCAAAGAACAGGAGTCGAAGTGTTCCGACATGTTCCGACATGTTCCGACGTGATCATTGAGAACTCAGCTCTGCACGGGGGGCAGTTGCCCAAGTGACAGAACTCCTGCCATCCGATTTGCAAACGGGTTGAGCGGGCTGGGTTCCAACAGGTTTCGTCCTTTGAGAAACCTGTGTCAACCCAGTGTCCTCGCAGGTGTGGTTGCCGCAGGAAAGTGGTCGGCCACAAACTTGCAAGCAAATGTGCGCCTGAAAGTGAGTTCGTCAACGTTCACAGTTGTGACATCCACAAATCCTTTATATAATTATTTTCAATAAGGCTGTGTCCAAAAAAGTGACAAAAAATTCACATTTGATACCCCCAAAATCCGGTGAATCATGATCGTCATGATATTTCCTCTCAACTGGTCATAAAGTGGGGTCTAATGATCTAACCCATTGCTGTTTTGGTGCGAGATCCACCTCGTGATTGCGATTGTTGAAGCCCTCGCAGCACACCGTGTCGCATTTGTGATTCCTCCGCTGAAACTTTCCGTGGCCATATTGGGAGAAGTGTGAAATGTGTGAAATGCATGGAAATTCATGGAAATTCGACTTTCATCATTCAGGCTACGTACCATTCAGTCCATGCCTTTGCAACTCTGAGCTCTTCAAATTGAGCTGCTATCCACTGCACCTCTTTTTGATTCTTTTTAACTGGCAGTGGCTCCAGCCCCGGATCTTTGTCCGAGCACGAGCCAACCGGCCAATTAGAAGGAGTCTTTCTTTTTTCGAAGTGTGGCAAAAACCTCATCTGAAGCCGGCAAGGAGACTAAATAAACTCACAGTGGCTCCATGTGACTGTAGAAACGAAACGGATCTGAGTCCATTGCAAGAAGAAAGGATTCAACTTTGCAAAAAGGCAGAAGTGGCAGAGATGCTGCTGATAGAGCAAGAGAACAGACAAGAAAAAATGTGCACATATACCTGTGGGGATACAATGGTTGATCTTGAATCTCTCTGGATTTCTTCCATCAGTAGGGCCATCTTGCGATACCTCTTACCAGGTCCTACCATCTCCCCTAAGGCATTGTCCTCCACCGGACTGCAGCCAGGACAAATGCTCCTGTACGCTGCAAAGGAAACTCATTCCCAAACGCCGCTTGGAAAAGTATAGAATCCACAATCCCCAATGGCAGCTTCCTGGACTCCAAATGCATCAGAAGGCTTGCCAGTCCGAGGGAGTTTTGAAATTTCTACCATGTCTTCGCTCCACTACATTCTCATCCCTTTTCATGTACCAGTGAAACTTGAAACTGTTGCGGCCTCATTGAGTCATCTGCAGACCGGAGAAAGGGATTGATTAGCCATTCCTGTTGCTTCGCAATGAGCACAACGCCAGAATCAAATCTGGAAGTTCCAGCACTTGCCCCAGCAACTCGACACCCAGGCCCTGGAAATCTGAATTACATCGACCGTACATCCATAGTAACCGTAGTTGAACAGGAAATCATTGCAATATATTGTAATTGTGACTCATTATGTAAATCAGACACTTTGCTTTTTTACATTCCACTCCATGTCATAGCGACTACTTCCAAAGTTCGGCCGAAAGTCATTTTTCATCGTAGATGGCACTGTGAACTTCCTCTGAACCTGCCAGCTATAGTGGTTCCGAAGCATGCAAGGAAACGCATCCAGGGTTGGTTGAACACAACACCGCAGATTACAAACAGAGGGAGTAGTGGGCAACAAATGAATGTCAGCATTTCCTGTGATCCTTGGCTGCTTAAAACGTCGGACTACCTCAATCTGCAGAGCAAGTCGGATGCAGCAGTGTCCGCCTTCTGCTCTTGGGCCCAGTCCAGCATTTGCTTTAAACTTTCGTTGCTTCCATCAACAGCCACTGCAAATTGCAGATTCTTCACCTCACCAATTCATTACTTGCTGAGGACAGTTTACCAGCTGTAAAGCAATGCTCAAGTTCCAGATTACGGGCTGAGACTCTCGGCTGTGTACTCGTGCCCGACGTAGACATGAGTTTCAGGTGGCAAAGAACCCAACCTAATCCATGTGCAATATTGCAGCAAGCAAGATGACCACAGGAGTGAACACATACTGAATTTTCCAGATGTCAGATATTTCTTTGTCAAACACACCAAGACTAAGGAGAACCAAACTCTTTACTGCATTGCCTCTTGAAAAGCAACTCATGGAGTAAGCACTCAATGTCAGTCACCAAAGAATCATCAAAAACATCGGTGCTTCCTCCTTGGACTCTCACACATTCACCAGCGAGTCGTGGAACTCCTGTCAATGCAGACACCCACTGGGAACGTCTCAAAAAAGAATCAAGTTGTCTCACTCTTACATCATATCTGAATATATCTGATATGAATTGATATGAATTGATATGACATATCAGAGGATTGCAATCCCACAAAAATGCACCCTTCCCACGCTTTTGGGCAACAAGGCGTGCAGCATCACGCAGCAGTCACTATCGATGCGTTCAATTTTCCAAATATTGCCTGTGGGGGCAAACACAAAAAATTAGGCTCCACCCAATCAAAATCGGAAGGCTATGCCATTCGGAAAACAAAGAATCTAGCTGCGCATGACCTCTATGGGCATTTGTACCAAACGCTGTCAGCACCACAAAGCAAGGTCACAGAGGTCACTGAGTAACTACCTACGTTGGCATCTCGACGTGAAGGCATGGACTCCTTGGGCGTGCTCTCGAACATTCGGCCACATCCTCAGAAGCACTTGAGAGCAGGCGGAGGCGGACGAAAGGTAGTGTAGTGGGAGAGGAGTGGTGTCAAAATGCTGCGCCCCTAAGATGATACACCAAAAACGTTAACGTTTTTGCGCAGTCTAAGATGATTTTATCCAGAGCGTGACTGCATGATACGGTGTCTTGTGCAGCGTGAAATGATGCACGAAAAGGGGTTTATTTAAAACCCCTTTTTAAGACCCCTTGCAGAAACTGTTTTTGGGGCCCGTGTCCGCGTCACCCGTGGGAATTGAACCCATGACCATTTTAGAGGGGGGGGGGGCCCCCCCTTATAATTGATATCCAATACATAACGGCGAGAATTCCTCGTTTTGCCCGGGCTGGCCCCCCAATACCCCCTATGCTTGTGCTGAAGCACGGAGAACTCAGGTAGCTGACGCTACCT
>Ga0126342_10009165_pt1 | contig 17728 bp, 15 predicted proteins | sample Cyp1metagenome_FD_92528 | JGI IMG/M metagenome (GOLD analysis project Ga0126342, IMG submission 92528) | Coral microbial communities from Lord Howe Island, Old Settlement Bay, Australia - Cyphastrea 1 metagenome | ecosystem: Host-associated > Invertebrates > Cnidaria > Coral ... | reverse complement strand
TGGTTTCACTGGTCCTGACAAATTTGGTATGTACACATGGTTATGCCCTGAGTGTGGAGTCGTTCGGCAAAAGGACACAATTCCTAAGCTTGAAAGTGCTCGTCGCAATCACTGCCAATCGTGCCATCCCAATGTGCCATGGAAATCTTTTTTGCATCGGACTTTCATTCGCCCCGCTGAAGTGTCTTTCAACCTGCCACTTCAGGAACAAGATTGGACATGTCCGTTGTGTTCTGCTGCTCTTCCCAAACAGAGCCAGCGGCTGCGGCACAAACCAGTGAAACAGCACCGTGAGCAGGCACATCCCAAAGTGCCCATGACTGAGTGGAAAGCTGCTCTGGCGCGTGCTACTTTCAGTGGTAAGGCCAACCCGAGGAGTGGCCCCCTGAACCGTGCCCGGTGTCAGGAATACCGCCAAAAGGTTTTCAAGACGCATGTCCTGAGTGAAATTGCCTCTGATTTTGCAAACGCCAAAAAGCATCGAAGGAAAAATGAGATCTGGTGTTTGCAATGTATGTCTAAGCTTGGTGGATATGGAGGTGGATCCCGTGTCCGGCATGAAAAACTTACTTGCAAGCAAGCCAAAAAGCTTTTTCAGAGCGATGTTCGTGTTCGTGCTGCGTGGAAGAAGCTCAAGCACAAAACCACCGTGGATGGTAAGCCTGTCGCTTTGCAAATTTCGCAATGGGTACGCAATTTAGTTGAAGATGGAGACATTGAACCCCATCCGGGGCCACGTTGTTCCTTGCGTTGCCTGGCTGTCAATGTCGGCAGTTTTAAAGGTTTATGGACTGCAATGCGTGTCTTATTGCATGGTGATGACACTCCTGACATTGTGCTCCTTCAAGAAGTCTCTATGCGTAATGCTGATGCTACCTCAGTGTGCAACAGCGCTTTTGCCAAAGGGTATCGTTTTCACTATGTTTTGGGTCATGAGAATAGGCAAGGGGGTCATCGTGGTGTTGGCATTTGGATTCGTCACACTTTACCTTCTCGCCCTCTCCAATCCTGGCGTCACCATAATGGCCAGGCAGTCGCTGTTTTGGTTAATGGAATCATTCTCATAAGCATGTACACTGCTTGTGACGGATGCCCCGAACTTCATCAGGATATTCTCGACTGGATAAGTGTTCATGCTATTCAGGTGCCTTGGATGATTTGTGGGGACCATAACGTTCTTCCTCACGAACATGAGTTTTTTAACTTGCTTGTCGACGCCGGCGCCGTTACGCTTGTGCCAACCAATGAGGATGGTACCTACATGCCTACTCGTCTTTTGGGTGAAAGATGCATTGACTATGCTTGCGTTAATCGGGATGACCTTTTTGAGTTCAAAGGTTTGCTTGATGAGGTTATTGCTGATCACCATGTTCTAGATTTTCGTATTACAAGGGAGCAAGGACATCAGGACAGTCACACTGCAGTTCTTCGTATGGCCAGTACACTTCAACGCCCTGACTTTTGTGCTAAAACCGTTTGGCAGCAAAAAATTGAAGATGCCTGGAATCAACTGTCGTGGTCCCCTTTTCCTCATGAGATTAACCAATCAACGGTTGATGCCGTGTGGAATGAGTTTTCCTCCACTCTGGAGGAGGTTTTGCTTGCAGTTTCTGATGAAGTGCACCAGGAAGCCAATCCGGATCCGCAGGCATATGTGCCTGCTCGTCACATCAGGGTGCGGAAGAATGCCGTGAATTTGACTAGAACTTCGTGCCCTCATGGTACTCGCAGGAGACCCGACACCACTTTTCGCGAAAGAAAGCTTGCAAATGTGGTTGGGAAGCTTGCGCAGATGATGAGGCTTGAACGTAAAGGTCTCCAACACACCAGGGAATACCACATACTATGTCGAAAGGTTCGCAATGCCATATCCTTGCCTGCAGGGACTGTTGAGGATCAATATAGGTTCGTCTCTGACCAACTTCGGCAGTTGAGAAATCACATGGAACATAGCAGGATCAACCAGTGGAAGCAACGCCTTCGTGATTCCCCTAAGGAGTGTTACCGTTGGTTGAAACAGAAACATAGTGTCATTGCAATTAATCTCACTAGTGAAAGGGTCCCAAACCATGGGGTTACCCAAACAACTGAAGATGCGCTCAATCTCTTGAAGCAACATTGGCGTACAGTTTGGGATCGCCACACTGATGTCGACCACTCCTTGTCGGAGCTTGCGCCATACATGGATATTTTGCCAACCATCAGTTTGATGCCCATCACTTGGGTTGACATAGCTCGTGTGGCTTCCAAACTGCATGGCCGCTCGGCATCGGTAGATGGTTGGTACGGGTCTGAAGTTAGTGAGCTGCCCAGCTGCGTGTTTGAACGAGTTGCAGTTCTTTTCAACTTCTTCGAGGAACATCAGATGGTCCCAGATGTCTGGACATGTGCTAAGCAGGTACATATTCCCAAAGCTCTCAATGGGCAGGATTCGTTGCTTCAAAGTTTTCCTGCAGACAAACTCCGGCCAATTACAGTCCTCAGCACATGGTGGCGACTCTGGGGAGCTACCAGGCTTCACAGTGCGGAAATCCAGTCATGGATTCAGCAGTGGTGGCCGCATACCTCTGGGGGCGGTCGCCGCGGAGCTGAAATCTTCGACATTCTGGCTGAGGTTGATCAGTTCGTCGATGAGGGTAAGTACATCATTGCTCTTGATTTTAGCCTCGCCTTTGATCATTTGCATCCGAACATTGCACTTCATGCTTTTCAAAGTGTTGGCTTACCGCCAAGCATTTGCCAAATGCTTCAGAATGTGTGGTGTAATCAGAAGCGTGTTCTTCTTTATGCGCGACAGGCGTGTGATGAAGTGCAACCTGTAGGTACTTCCATCCCACAAGGTGACGGTTGGAGCATGCTTGCCATTTCACTTGTCCTGAAGTACGCTGCTAAAGCAGTTCAACAACAGGTGCCGTCAATCCAACAGCGGTTGCACGTTGACGACAGAACCCTCGCGGCAGCGGACCTTCAGGATGCTCTGATGGCCAAAGAACTATGGAGGCAGTGGAGTGCACACCTTGGTTTGGCTGAAAATCAGGCTAAAGCCGTTCACTTTCACAAATCCTCTCGTGGTCGTTCTGCTTTCATCACTGAAGGGATCCCTGTCCAACAAGTCACAGATCACCCAAAAATCTTAGGAGTTGAATTTCAGGGTAACAGGAGACGTGCTACTAGCACGGCCGAACATGACAGAATTGAAAGTGTGGTTAAATGTTTGCATAGAGCCCGGTGGCTCCCCGTGTCTTGGGAAAAGCTGAAAGTGTTTCTGGCCACCGGTCCCTTGGCTAAAGCAACTTGGGGATGGTTCGCCAGACTCCCCACCAAAGCGGAGTTTAGTCGCCTTCAGGTTGCTATTCAAACTGCACTCAAAGAATTTCCAAGTGCCAGTGTGCCCTTGCGGCATGTTCTTCGAGGGCATAACCTGCATATGCAGTGTCGAATTTTGCTACATAATTTAGGTGCAGCTTGGCGTCAGGCCAAAAAACGCGCTTCTATGTGCCCTGGTTCATGGACTTTTTCGGGTTGGTCATACACCATTGACAGCCTCCTTTCTGCGTTTGGCTGGCAGGCTGACGGTGAATGGTCGTGGACGCACCCTGCGTTGCCTACAATCAGTTTGCGTCGTGCTCACGCATCTTGGTCTGACTGGCCTCAGTTGGGGCACACTGTCAGAGAGTCCTTCAGGCGACACATGTACCAGCAATTAGTGTCCTCTGAGCGCAGGGATGCACAGATTGATGCCGCATATGATGAGCAAGTTTGTGCTAGAGCCAGGAAAGCTGCCCAGGGTAATAAAACACACTTTCAGGTCTTGACCGGTTCCACTTGGTCGCCAGCCGCTCTGGCCAGATCACAGCGGACTCGCATTCCTGTTTGTTTTGCTTGTGGTGATAACAGTAATGCTCCCACGCTTTCTCATCTAGTGTGGCATTGCCGAGGGTTTGATGCGATCCGGCATGAACTTTGGCCCCATGGAATTCCTGCTGATTTCCAGGAACTTGAGCTCAGGTTAGCCTGGCCTGTCAGGCCAGAACGTGCTGAAAGAATACTTCGCTTGCATGCCCACGTCCGTGAGGCAATTTTGGCGAACAGATATGGTAATTAGTTTCTAAGGACCATTTGCAGTGTGGCCTTCACGGAGGCGGGCGGCATCTACTTCACGGCTGCCGTCCTCTTTAAGTACTACTACTGCTGTCCATGTTTGAAATCACCCTGGGGAATTGGCCTCCGGTGTATAGGCGGGAGAACATGAAGGGGTTTATGCAGCATGAGGAAAGACGGTTTATGATTATGATACCCCAATCTAGGACTCGTTTTGTGCGGATGGTTCACATTTTGTGGAAGTTTTAGTCATAGATCATTGATGGAGAGGTTTCTTATGGTTTCTTTTCATGACCGCAAACAGGTTATTATCTGAAAAGGTTTCAGACACTTGGTCGCAGTTCAACAGGTCATCATCAGCACCATTGGGGTTGGATGTCTTGGATGTCTTAGCCCGGACGCATGTGTTGCGGTTTTGCCGAGGAATGGTTTATGCTTCTATGTATTCTTCATAAGTTGGTCATTGGCTTTGCAGTCGTTGGAGTGATCAATGGCGTTTTTATTCAGGCCCGGTCCAAACTGTGAGATCATGTCAGATCCAGGTGACTGAACATCCTCAAGCACTAATTGCGGTTGAAAAGTGCCACTCAGAAAATCCATAAGGTTCCAATAAAGCTGGTGCTGGGCCAGCCTCAGAATGTGCGGTGAGCCAGTGCCAGGAGACATTCAAAGTCGCATCATCAGACAATCAGATTATGATGAGGCCAGTTGTTATGGAGACCTGGCATGCTGGGTGGTTTGGCTGTGCAAATGTATTCAACTCTGCCTTGAGTTGAACGAGAAAATGTGTGGAGATTGATGCTATGACTTGGAACCCTGCAGGCAGAAAGAAAGATCTTACAAATTGCACGAAATGAAGATGAGACTTGGCCAAACACTGATACCCATCAGTACCACTTTGAAGTTGATTTCAGGGTCCTGTGGAACCGAAGTCCATGGACATCAAGGTATGTTCTGCATCATAATTCGCAGCTCCAGCTTTGGAAGGTCTCAATTTTTCCGGGGGCTTTGGCGTTTCCGGCCACCATGGCCAATCCCAATGTGGCCAGCTTAGGAGACAGCTATTTATGGAAGCTGATACCGATGGCCCACAACTCAGATTTCTATGGTCAGGAGATCTGAGGATCACTTCCTGGTGATCATCTGATGGGTGTGTCCGAAAATGGGATGCCCCCATGAAATAGCATTTTACATGAGAAGTAGGATGATTAAACATCAAATTTGCGGATACCCCATTTTCAGACAAACCCTATTCACAAAGTGACGTGCATGAGCCACTTTCAATACAACAGCAATCTCATGTAGGCCGGCTTCAAAACGGCAACTCGCACTGGGACTCCACCTTTTGGTTTCCAATGTTTCCATCTTTTGGATCCTTTGGGAGCATCCAAATACCACACTTGATATTCCCAACCTAATCAGACATAGGATGTAGGAAATGTAAATGTGCAGTTGGGCAGGCGATGGTTTTGTGAACGCAGATGAATGGCGAGAACTTGTGGCCTGGCACTTCAGTCGTCCTTTTCAAATGAGAACTGCCCCAGGAGAGGAATCGAGGGTTTGTTGAGCAGCTGGTATATCTGGTTGCAGAAAGATCAGAAAAATCCATCATGTTCCATCCATTTGGAGGGCAACTCAACCTGCACATGGTGAATTGATCCGATGCTACTCATGTGATCTTTGCAAACATGGCCTTGTAAGAAGCCTTGTCAGAGCCACGGGCCCAACTCTATAAGTGTAGTGACATTACAAGCATTATAAATTTTATAAATTATAGGTATTAATTCAAAGTTGTATTGGAATAGAAATTTGATGGCTATTTCTACCGGTTTTTCCATGGTTTATCGCACTGTCCCATGGCAGGTTAGCCATCCCGCTGTGCAGTTATGGCTTGGCTCAATGGACCTGGATGCTGCTGACGCAGCACGGTCGCAGCTGAGAAAATCATCTAATTTTCAGGGCTTAACATTAAGTAACTATAGTAATAGTAATTATGTGTTTAACAACATTTTATATTATATTATATGACTATAATATATGTATAAAATATAATTACATAGTATAGTAACATAACTATATAATATATATTATATATTACATATTACCCAGCTATAGTATCTATAGCATGTATGTTATACTAGAGCTTTACCTGATGTTTTTCGCCAACTCGTTGTTTTTCAACATGGCTTAGTTGGAGTTGGATAGTCCCCAGGCAGATGGCCTCTACGAGTTGATCCACGACTTGGATCAAGATGGTGATCTCACCATGGATGAGCTCATCAGGCGCCAGAAATCGATTTTTATTCAACAAATTTATGGTTGGTGGTTAAGGGTGGTTAATGGTGGTTAATGGTGGTTAATGGTGGTTAATGGTGGTTAATGGTGGTTAATATACCTGACCATTATTCATCATCGGCATGGATTTCTGAATATCATCAGGCATCAGCTCAACAAATATGATGAACCAATTGATTGATATTCCTTTCACGGATTTATGATTGATATTATATAATATGAAAGAATGATAGATATCAACGATACCAGCAGCTTGTGAGTCTAGAGCGGCCTGTGGATTGTTTTTTGCTTTCGCCATTTTCCAATGGTTTTCCGCTCCGCAGGGGCGTCGCACGGCTCAAGGGCACAGCGAGAAGCTATGACTTGCAGATGCTACTCCGACAGGTGCGCTTGATGATGCGATGATTTTTTTGGGGCCAACGGTGGGATATAGTGAGTTACTGGGATTTGAAATTTAAAAAACATAAAATGGAATAATATGGAATAATCCATACCACTTGCGAGCATTCAAGAACTCAGATCCAAATCTGAAAGTGACAGGTCATCCCGGTCATCCTGCAAGGGTCTGCATATCCCAGGTGCTGGCTCTGACGGAGTCCGTGGACAAGTTGAAGAGAAGTGTGGATCGAAGGTCACGGGCGAACAGAGTGTCAGACCAGGAGAACACACCATGAAAACACGCATGCTGCGTGAAACGGGCGCTTGTTCCATGTGGCTGTGATCTACCCCTATTGTGTGGGATACCATGTATCCAAATGTATTCAATAATATGGAGGGGTTACCATGGATCATTGCAATCCAGTTTCGGAAATATTACCAACCAACCAGCATTTCAATGTTCAAGATATTGGGGATTATCACAGTGCATCATGGGAACTACCAACCAACCAGCATTTCAAGGGACGACTGGTTTTTAACAAATATTTTGATCACTTCTCAAATTTAGCTTTTTTCCGGCATGACCAGGATGAGATTGAGCTCAACGATACTTCCGATAGGGAGGCGAAGGACGTGTAGCTTAGCTGAATCTCAAAAGCCTTCAGGGCTTCCGTCTATAGGAGCCTGACGAGGGGGTACGTATAGATATCCTAAGTGGCCGCGCATGCAAAACATATATAATTAAAACTCATATGAAGCATACACATTTACCTTGGTGGAACGTATGTGATGCGTATGTGAAGCGTGTGTGTGCGGCGCAAGTGAAAACATATGTGAGCCGTATGCGAAACATATGTGAAACATATCCGAAACACATATGACACATATTGACACATTAACGTATTTTGCGACTGGATTGCGTTGCGCTTATGTTTTACTTATGTAGAATTACGTTGGCGAATTTATGTGGCTTTTTATGCCGGAAGAAAAATAAGACCTTATGTTGTGCAAATCACGCAAAATAATGCCGTATGTTGGAACGCACATAAAAATAAATAAATGGAAACATAAACAAAACGCAAACGAGAACGCAAACATACGCAAACACATTTTGTAACGTTTGTGTTTGTACATGTATGTGGTTTTTGTGTTTGTACGTCGGGGAAAAGATACTGTAAGACCTTATTGTGGGCAAATAAGACCTTATTTTATCCCTTACGTTACAAGAAACGTAAACATAAACATAAAGAACACAGCTGGTAGCCGCAATTTCTGGATATGTCGGGAATATGTGTTTTGTTTGCGTATTTGAAGCCGTTTATGTATGCGTATGCGCAGGCCAGTCCACGGGCTCTATAGTGAAAGCCTTTGAGACCCTGCTAACGTATAGCCCACTTTTTTTGAAAGGAGCTGCCTGGCGGCGCTGATGAAAGGGGTTCTGTCGGTGGTGGAGCTGGAGACAACCCGTTGCATATGGATTGTATGAGATGGGGATGAGTCAAGATTAATGATTCGTAATTACCACAATTGGATTGCTACCATTTTTGATGTTTCCGTTGCTACATTTTGAAGTCTCCAGCTTTCCAACATCTTCGCTGGCCCCCCACAGTGTTTCACCGTCGTCGCTCCGAAAGGGCTCTTCCAGGCACTCACAAACGTGACTGCAACCTCAGCATGGCCGAAGAAAAATGTCAGGTGGCTTTCCGGAATTGGTAGAGATTTCGCCATCAGTTTCCCCACAGCAATTTCAAAAAAATATCCGTGTTCCACAATGGTCTGCCCTCAATTGTGCAGAAGCACCAAAAAATGAAAGGCAATGTTTTCCATGTGCATCATAAATCAGACACTCCTGGAAAAGCAACAGCCGCACCATGCAGAGGTGGAAAGAGTATCCGCATGACCTAAACTGGCCGTGAAGATTTTCCAAGTGGTATCGAATGAAGAGACAAGGTTTCACCTCAGGCTTTGCATTTGCAAACCTCCAAACAAGATCAAACAAGCACAACAGCAAAAAAAAGCGGAAAGGAATATTGCCTACTTGGGGTGGCGACCTGCTGGTCAAATGGGTCACAGCAGATGTAAACATGCTGATGTCAGATTCCAACGTTGGGCCACTGTAGGCTCTTCCCTTCGGTTTTCGGTGTGTCCAAAAACGGTGAATATCAGATGATATCAGGATGCCTCAAGGGGAAACCACACGCAGCCCTGAGGATCGAGAATGGCGCTCAGGTGTTGGTGCTTCAGTCCGAGGATACCCTCTCAGCACCTTGGTGAGAACACAGAACTGTGGCAGGATGTGCCCATGGGGCTTGCTGTTGCAACATGCCGCTAAGGAGCCGGACAAGAACGACTCTTGGCAATGTTGGTTATGAAAGGCCCAGGATGATTCCTTTTCTGTACTGTACTCTTTGGACCTTCCTCTCAAAAATTTCCTCAGGACCTCATCCAATTGGGTGCCTCGGCGATAAGTTTTTGCAATCGCACTGGAATTTGGCATGACCTGGCAAGATCAGACATCAGACTTCAATTTGAGCAGTGATCAACATCGTGTTTGATTCATTTTGATTCACACTTATTATAGCATATAATTAATCATAATCATGTTACATCATGTTACTAATTGGGCTTCGTAGTTAAATGAGTTATTTGGCTTTGTCATCAACCAGTACAACCAGTATCCAGCTGGGTTGACTGCTTGTATCCAAGGTACGTGGATTGAGGTCGATCCGCGCCTTGGTGCCGGCGTTTTGGCCTGGGAGTTCTTCAACAAAGGCGATCCGGTGCCGTTGCTCCTGCGGGCCATCGAAGATAGTTACCTGGGACGCAACGTCTTCAAAGACGGCAAGGCGCCCTGTGCTGCTTGGCGGTTGCGGTGACTTAACAGGATGGTGATCCGCAACGACCAGCTAAACCCAGCTAATGAATGTAAGCTGTATTTATGTATGTTAGTATATATGGTATTATACTTATATTTCTTGCTATACATATACATAGACATGAGTATATTCATACTCATGTCACGAAAGTTTGCTAGCTGAAGTTGCTCTTGCTTTAGCAAGGAATAGGCAGGCACCAGGACCGTAGGAAACCCTGAAACTTTCAAGTTAGACCCCTCCGTCCCCCCCAAGGCCCCCCCCAGAGGAGATTTCCGGCTGCTACAGGGGCATCATCCTCATGTTTATCCTCATCCTCATCCTCATCATCCTCATCATCCTCATCATCCTCATCATCCTCATCATCATCATCATCCTCATCATCCTCATCATCCTCATCATCATCATCATCATCCTCATCATCATCATCATCCTCATCATCATCATCCTCATCCTCATCCACATCCTCATCCTCATCCTCATCATCATCATCATCCTCCTCATCCTCATCATCATCATCATCATCATCCTCATCATCCTCATCATCCTCATCCTCATCCTCATCATCCTCATCCTCATCCTCATCATCATCATCATCATCATCATCCTCATCCTCATCCTCATCCTCATCATCCTCTTCGTCCTCAGCGTCCTCATCCCCTGGTCCCGCCGGGCCATTGGTTTCCTGCAGGTATAGGGTCGTCCTCTTCAGTATTTCATCTTCAGGACATCATGTTCAGTAAATCAACCCTCAAGTATAAAATCGTCATCGGAAACTTGCCAGCTTCCAAATTATCCTGATTATTTTCCTCCTCCTCCTCCTCCTCCTCCTCGTCATCATCACCATCATCATCATCATCCTCCTCCTCATCATCAGCCCCGTCATTATCGTCATTATCATCATCATTATCATCATCATCATCATCACCATCACTATCACCATCACTATCATCACCATCACCATCACCATCATCACCATCATCACCGTCATCACCGTCATCACCATTATCGCCATCATCCCCATCATCCCCATCATCATCATCATCATCATCATCATCATCATCCTCATCCTCATCCTCATCCTCATCCTCATCATGCATCCCCATTTGCATCCGCATCCTCATCATACCTACAGACACAATTACATACATTACATTACTTTACATTACATCACATCACATCAGATTACATACTTACAGACACACACACACAGAGAGAGAGAGAGACAGACAGACAGACAGACAGACAGACAGACAGGCAGGCAGGCAGGCAGGCAGGCAGGCAGGCAGGCAGACAGACAGACAGACAGACAGACAGACATATGTTTCATTGTCTTGAACATCTTTTGTGTGCATACTGCAGATTTGGGCTTCCATGTGTTTTCTATTTATTATCTTGCGTTTCTTTTGCTTACAAAACCTGGCGAGAGACGACTATTGCATTGGTGGGTTTTCGCTACCTGGTTCCAATAGATATTGCAACCCTACAACAGCCCTGCTCATCATGATCATCATCCTCATGTTCGTCCTCATTCTCATCCTCAGCATCCTCAGAATCCTCATCATCATTCTTCATCATCATCATCCTCATCATCCCCATCCTCATCATCCTCCTTATCCTCATCATCCTCTTCGTCCTCATCATCGTCCTCATCAACTCATTCCTGTTACCATCACTTTCGTCATCATCAGTTTCCTTCATTTGTTCTGGTCAGCAACCTCATCAACATCAAAAGAGTGGCATTGTTTGTGACTTTCAGCCGTTTGTGACTTGCAGCAACTCCAAAAAACCACGTGAGACCGTTGCTGCATTCCGACTTCACCTTGCTGTTCCCCCTTTGCGATTACCACCCTACCCCAGCCTTGCTAGCTTTCCTCCCCCCCTGGCCTCAAGTCTATGTCTAGATATTTATATATATATAGATTAATTTGATTAATTAATTACGTTGAATATTTTCTCTTACCTCACCCATACCTGATGGGAGGCCATGGAAGATGGCATTGATGTACTGCTGGAGGATGTGACGGATATCAACGCTGAGGTGAAGGCCGGGGTGCCCTCAGCGGGTGCCCGCAGCGGGGTGCTGTTGTTTGGCCCATGGGATCAGGGATGAGGGATTGCATTTTGGTGATCCCTAGATGACATCAAGAATCTTGATGAATTTTGATGACATGAATTTTGATGACGTGTGGGTGAAAACAATTGTTGATCATCGGAAAATGATACCGGATTAGAAACAGTCAGGATCGAAAGAGTTTATTTGTTGCTTGGCTGCTTCACCACCCATCATATTTGGGCAGATCGCCATTCTACTCGTCAGTCAAACATGGCGATGGAAAGCCTCCACCCTTTCAAACTGTCATTTAAACATGCGGGATCCTTTCATTGCGAAATTTGCTGGGCATGTACTGGATTGGATCTAAATACAATCACATAACATACATGATAGTTTTTGCAGCACATCACAAATTCATACAATCTCCCCTGTCCGGACCTTGGGACTTGGGGGTGACAGGCGCTCTTACGACCTGTGGCGTGCCTTGGATCGAAGGTAAAGATGAACATTCAAAAAACAACTGAAAAAATTGGCATGCTGAAATACCTGAGGTATAGAGATGAGATCTTCACAAAGTTCAATCACTTGCTGAATGACAACCAAGCCACGCGGAAGCGGCTACAAGTCATTGCCGAAAAAGGCCCCGCAGTTTGCCTTGCAACTCCCGTTGTTCGGGACACGTCCCGTTTCGCGAAGGAAGAGAAAGGGCCGCAGAGATTGCAGCAGATCAAGCACGGGCTGCCGCTTCCTGCGTTGCCTCTTGACGGAACACTGCATATTTCTTTGGCAAAGACGGTCAGTGTTGAGGCCCGTGGTTTTTTGAGGTGCGGGTCTTTCGTCATTTTCCTGCGTGGAAATGCAATATGGTGCTCATGTCCTCCAAATTTGAAGGTCGAGTGGCTGAAACTGGGCAGCAGTGAGGAATGACCTGTCAATGATCAGCAGAAGTGCAGCAGTTGGCGGACATGGCAATGACTGGTGATGTTGGCCAGGAATTCCTGGCGCAGCAGTTGGCGGACCGCTGCGCAGGCCCGGGCAATGATGGCTTTCACTTGGTATGTTTTATCGGGGGCTCCGGCTCAACCAGATCCTGGAATTGGATGATGGCAAAATTTTAACAGGAAACCTCGAGCTTTTTGGGTGCGACATCCATGGCTTCCAGGGAACAGTTTGACAGGTGATGAAGGTCGCTGTTTTGGTGCTGTCCTGGAAATCGCCAATGGAGTTCGTGTGGTTTTGCGGAGCTTGGAGGGAGGCCTGGTCCTCATGGTGAGGCGAAAGTGCTTAAGATAGGATGGTCATCCCAGCAAACATTGGCATCCATTCTGATGACAGATAGTTTTACAGTTTTACAGGTTTTACGAGTAATATGTTGTATGATTGAAATTGCCACTCTGAGGGAGGATGTTTATGTTCGAGCTGCTGGTTACGTCTTCATTCAACACAAGCCAAGTTATTTCAATATAGAATATGTGCTTATTGAAGGCAGTCATTAGTACAGGAGTGGACCTTCGAATCTTCAGGGATGAGGGGTCTTGGCTGTGAAGAATCGTCCTGCGATACTTTCTTACCTGGAATTCTTCGATTTGGTTTGATTGAGGTTCGCAAAAGCAATAGGCTGGCCAAGTAGGGAGTATCAGAAGATCCTAGAGTTTTTCTTTTCTTAGATGGCGTCTGAATGTGAGAATCAAACCAAATGGGGCCCCAAACTTCTATGGAAAATGACTTGCCGCACTAGGAAAAGAACACTGATTTTCAGTGGAATGTCTGCCAGGTCCAGACGTATCTCAGATAGCTGGCCACTTTGGTGGCTGCTTGGCTCTGGTACAGGATTTGAATGGGCAGCCATCATTTCAGTATGATAATATATATATATATATACATATATTTATTTATGTATTTATTTATTTATTTATGTATTTATTTAGCCCCCAAAAAGATAGAAAAGATTCAAATCATCACTATTTTAGTAGGATTTTACTTTTCTATTTTTTTAAGGTTACTATGGCTACTATGGGTGAATGAAACTCATGGATTTGATGCTGGAAACTGAGGATGTGGTTCAGCCACTCGTGCCTTTTTCAAGGCAGGGAGCAGCACGTTTCTAGAGAGAAACTCGGCTTCAAGTGAGGAAGTGTCGAGTTGACCCAAGAATCATAGGGGACGTTTGGGACAGTTTTGGAACATATTTGGAACATATTTGGAACATATTTGGGACATATGTTCTATGGCTGATCCTTTGCCACAGAGACCATTCAACCGCCAAGGCAATTTGGAGCAGCCAGAGGTGGTACTGTGCCTTGCAGAGCTGTGTGAAACTTTCTGTTCAAAATTTCAAGTGGCTCTGTTAGTTTGTTACTGCATAGACGTCAAGTTTTTGGTGAGCTCGGCTCGCTGGCAAATACCAAGGCGAGATGTGACTTGGCAGCGCCCAGTTGAGATGTTCATCTTGGCCAAAATGCCTTGGGTTGATGATTTCATCAGCTGAATCCTGTACTTTGACCATCGACCCAGGTTTCTCTGGACTCCAGCTGCTTGACCTTGAAGCCCAAAGATTTGGTCACGGTGATGGTAAGAGATCAGCATTTCCGAGACTCCCCTTTGGACGATTGGCAGCTTGTCCCAGTTGGTGGGTTGGAAATCTGGTGTGCCTTTCTAGGAGTTTTCAAACCACGAAATCAGCACCAATCCAAACAATCCAAAGCCCCAGTTTAACAGTTCCATGAGTTCAGGTCGTGGGGCTTCAAGGTGGGTGAACCTGAGAAGGACCTGGCAGCACTTGTTCACAGGGTAGGCCTATCAAGAATGTTGGTTTGACCAAACGAAACGGGATGTGACATGATGTGACGCATCAAAAGAATGTATGAAACTACTGTGATGGTCATAGTGGCCTCATAGTTAGTTGGCAGCTCTAAATCTATGAATTTCGGGGAATTCATGGGCTCGACTGCCGATACCCTGCGTGCCCTGACTCTGCAGGAAGGTTGGTTTCCGACTTTATCATATTCCGTGTACATTGCCGTCCGCACAGAGCCTTCTCACGGCACAGGTGAGGGAAAAACATGGACCACCTGCCCCCGGTGGTGTTTTTCATGGTGTTTCTGTGGCGTCCCCGTGGTGCCCAGGCGTAAAGCCGGTGAAGGAGGGAGACATTGTGGTGGGGCATTTGCAGAGGGGGAAGTATATCTATGGAAGGCGACTTCCGTGACTCGGCAGGCGGAAGATCAGGAAGTTATTTCAGTATATGTCAGTTTCTTTTCAAGGCGAATAGATAGATAAACATAAACTGTGATAAACTACTAAGATTATTAAGAGTTGAGAGAGAGATTTGAGGATATTGAAGTTATTGATGTTATGGTTCAGATAAACAGAAGACGAGACAAATTAACATGATGATGAAACATTGGCCAGCATGAGAAAGGCTGACACAGGTGCCACATGTCTTTTTTTGGTCACCCTGCGGGGCATTGCAACTGAGGGGCGGGCCGATCGAGACTCCCGAATTGAAATCATGGATGCGAGCTCAGAGTGGGTTTGTCTATCAAGGATCATCAAGGGGTATACCCACAACCCACTGGTGTGGTAAAAACAATAATTAATCGATAGTGATGTCCCCCACCCTATGACTATGACTATGAACGTTCTCAGAAACCTTGTGGGAGATGTACAGGTTCCCATTTGCTGAAGACCTCTTCAAACGATTGCACGCAAGCAGTGCTGCAGTCGCACTGCTAGATGCCGGTTTCTTTAGAATGCCTGGCTCTCAGTTACAGTCGCAGTGGTCAGAGTCGGTGTGACCGGATGATTAATCTCTGATCATCTATGGCTAGTTTGGCCAGAAGTTCTTCCCCAGCAAAACCTGTCATTCAACCCACCAAGGCCCGAGATATTGGCATAGGACTGGCAGCCGCTGAAACAACCAGGGAGCTGCTGCGTGCAGCTCCGAGAACACCGAGAGGAGCGATCGGAGAAAAGGTGGCCGAACTGGCGCTGATTTAGCATAGGATTAGCACAGGATATCACAGGATGATATAGGGGATTAATGGGGCGGCATACATATATATATATAATCATATATATATATATATATTATCTAATATATGTATATATATTTATGTGGGTATAAATATATATATATATGTATATTATTATAAACGAGACTTTAATTGATTATTAATTATATCCTATATTGACCACGTGCATTATGTGCATTATGATTATTAGCAGAGGATGAATGCACAGGACTCTGCATTCCACGGCTTGGAGGCCGTAGTTATGAATTGTTATATATATATTTATATTATATATATGTGTGTGTATTTAAATTTATTTCCTCATGCGCCAATTGATGGTCGCTAACGGCTCAAAGTAGCTTCGCCAAAAGAAAGATAAAGAAACATCGCTATTGACAGTGTGAGGTTTGTGAGGTGAAGCGAAGGTTCAGAAGTTCAGTCCCAACAGAATGCAACAAAATAGAGAGATACTCCAGCGGCTTTGTCAGAAAATGATGAAAATTACCAAACATATTGTAAAAAATACCATGCTAATTGGGAACGTGTGGTTTAAACCGCAGGATTTTTGAGGTTCCCCAAAAAAATCAGACAAGACCCGAGCAACATCTTGTGTGGGGCCTGGTTTTTGTTTGGCAAAGCTTCAACTCCCTCATCAGCCATTCCAACCATGATTCGATGAATTGATCCAAATTCAGGGAACCCAATGAGTTTGTCACCTCTAGTCATAGTCTTCATCCATTTTTGGGGCACCTGCAAGTCCTTCAGCAGCTGACTGGAAGATCTCGAAATCCCCCATGAATCATCACTTGTGGTCGATATCCATCGATATCCATCGATATCCATCGATATCCATCGATATCCATCCCTCAATCCCCCAGCTGGGAAGTATCCATATCCTCCTGATCCATGTGGTGCACCTTGCCTTGATGTCGGGGTTTCATGGATGAGATTGGAAGGTCTGTGGCAGGCCGGGTGATGAGGGCTCAGCCAAAAACTATTCAAAAACTGACCTGGAACTCAATGTGAAAAGTTGTGTTTGGAAGATAGATTTAGTAGTGGATTTGGCCATGATTTGGCATATATTTTGGCATGATATATGTCGCTTCTATAATGATGTAGTGGGATGGCGTGGTGTGTCGGCTATCGGAAGCCTGGAGGCAACCCATCCTGCTGGCATGACATCTTCGATTTCGACTATTGCTGTGACAGACGACATGGGCCGACAGGCACGTCGCAGCCCAGTGCTGTGACATGCTGTGACCTGATATGGTCATATATGGTCCAGATTTGGATGATTTGGATGTGGCTTCAGGCAACTCTGAGTGCTGGGATGGCTACTATAACTTCAATCATTGCAACACAGCTGCAGTAAGCAGTTGAGCTCCAGCGGAGTGGCAGTTACAACTGAAATATCATTTCGCTAGAACTTTCAAGATCATTCAGCATTCAATTCTTTTAGATTTTCCATTTTGCGATGTCGGTCCCATTTGAGTTCTATTGTCCATTCTTTTCCCGAAGGTTGCTACACGCCGCTGCACGCCGCCGCCCCGGCTGAGTGCTGGGAGGAGGCGAGGCACTACCTCTCAAAGTCAGAGGATGCAGCGGCAAAACATCCTGTGCTGAAAGAACCCGAAGCCAAGCTGCACTGAAGGATGATGAAGGATGAAGGATGGAACTCCAATATCTTGGTGTTGCAAGTCTTACCGTCCCACATTTGTGCAAGTTAGTATAGTAGGATTTAGACTCTTAAAGATTCATACGCCGTCATGGATGCTTGATCAGATTTGTTTGTGTGTGTATGTGTGTCTACGTGATGGTTAATCTAAAGGTCCTTGTAAGGAGTTTTAATTGCGAAAGCCGTGCATGTTATGTTGGAAACCCTCACGAAATTTTTTTTCGAGTTCGCGAAAGTAAAATTTTATTTCGCGAAAGTTTCGCGAAAGTTGGGTATTATAATCATTATATGTAAAGGGCTGCCACCCACTGCCGCCCGGGGTCCGGCAGGAGAAGGG
>Ga0126342_10009164_pt1 | contig 17729 bp, 15 predicted proteins | sample Cyp1metagenome_FD_92528 | JGI IMG/M metagenome (GOLD analysis project Ga0126342, IMG submission 92528) | Coral microbial communities from Lord Howe Island, Old Settlement Bay, Australia - Cyphastrea 1 metagenome | ecosystem: Host-associated > Invertebrates > Cnidaria > Coral ... | reverse complement strand
TTTCAGGACTAAATAAATAGGGTTAGAATGCCTCCCGAATTTCTCACGCGGTACGCGGGTGTTTTTTTTGACGTCCACATCTTTCCACCAAAACGTCATTCTAACTTCCAGTCCGTCGGTATATACCATATATAATTCCCTATTAGTTCTGTGAAGTCCCCACTTGGTCATTGGTGAACTCCTCCACCTCCACCGGAGCTGTCACCGAGTCACTGAGCCGTCCCAAGCATCCCGCGGAGCTGCCCAGCACCGTGGTGGACCAGTGGGGCGTCAGGGCACGGAGCGCCGTGGTGAACAGCGACGAGCTGTTGCACTGGGAGAAGTCCTGGCGAAGGACTTGACTTTTGGGGCTGGAGATGTCCAGAAATGATGGTTGTTTAATGATGATGTTTAATGGAAGATGAATTGGGAATGACATATTAAGATGTGGATACAAGAAAGTCACCAATTTCTAAGGGGATATGATGGGAATACAATGATAATATCGTGGGTTTGAGTTGATTTTATATACCTTTCATGGGTATGTTGATCATGTTAGATCCCTTTGTTTGCTGTTTAACTTAACTATCAAATTGAGATTTTCCCTCTCCGCAATCTATGTTTTCTTTGGGGGGAGTGGAGTGGAGGGGGTTCGCTAAGAGGCGATATTACGGTTGGGATATCTGACAATTATAGTGGATTTAGAATGATAGCAATGGTTGGGATACTGTACGCAATATACTATAATATCAAATAGCCAGAATAGACAATGTTCTGCTATGTGATATATCATTATGATTCATTATGGCTATAAACTAGCAAAACAGCAATCGTATTTTGGGATAAAACATATAGTGCATATTTGGAATATGTGTTGCTATAAATGGCTATATTTTGTAATAGGGACGGTGACAGGGTGACAATTATGATAGTTGGTAAAACATATCTAGTTTAAGCATCAGAACATGTTGAGGTTGGGCCAGGGGATACATCAAATTCATATGGAAGGGTTTAATCTACAACAAATGTGGTACAATTTGCAACATAGTGGGATATTGTGGGAGTCAATGGGTCTTGCAGGGAATTTCCATAGAAATCCTGGTATCTTGATGGTAAACACAAGATGCTGGTGAGAGGAAGAGTGAAATTGTCGGGGAAATAGGGGTTCTCAATGAATACGTCCATCAATATTCTTCCACTAAGCAATTCCAGTCCCATCTGTTGGCAAGGAAACTCAGGAAACCCTGATGTTTGGATGGTAAAACCATGGATCTTCTGCGAATGCGGCACTTAGAGCAAATGGTTCCCCCCGATTCAGTTTCATTAAATGGGGTTTGGTCGCAACTGAGTCCGCTAGACATCATCCAAAATCAGCCAAATCATTTTTCATCATTGTTCCATTACCTTTCTCATGGTTTCTTACATCACAGATGCCATCATTTATCTACAGCGAAACAAACCACAAGTCTTTCAGCATCAAGGAATCATCCCTAAAATCGGCCATATAACTATGGTCCTATGGTTGCTTTGTTGATGTTTTTGGTATCTCAGATACCCTCTGGTAAACGTTTACATAGCTATTGGAAAGATCCACCATGCTATTCATGGGTAAATCCACGAACTAAATCACCATTTTAGATGGATAAATCCACTATAAATATCTATAAATCACCATTTTAGATGGGTAAATCCACCATAAATCACCATTTTCCATAGCTTTTTGTATGTTTCCCAGGCCGGGTCAACCACCATTTCCAGCGCCGGAAACCGCTTTTCCAGACCTCTGTGGCCTGACCCTGGGGGTCGATGCAGTCGCAGCTCGGCAGCTCCGAAGGCGACGGCAGCTGATAGGCACCGGTGCTGTTGAAGATCCAGGCGTAGACCTCGGCACCGGCACTGCGGTCGATCTGCAGGCAGGATGGGATGGGAAAAAACTGGGGGAAAAGTCGTGGATTTCTAGAGTTGGAGCTGGAGTTGATGTTCTAGAATTTGGATGGAGATGGATGGGAATCAAATGGTGATTTGAAGCAGGAAGTATGAGGCGCCAATTTAGAGGGGTTGAACAACAGGAGGGCTTTATAAAGCACCAAAAAAAGGCCCGTTAAGCAGCAATTCACAAAGTGGAGGGTTGAATTCGCCAGTCCAAAGCAAAGCAAATGAGGTCGTAACTTTCTTAACCTGGACATGATGATTTACAGTACTGCGATACTAACTCATGTGGTTCAAAGTTAAAACAATAATAAACAATCCCCAAAATCACCATTTTTATGGGTGGTATAGACCAAAAATGGGGTGGTTTATTCTTGGGATGACCTGGGAGGAGTCTTGGGGTACCCTCTGAGGAACTGATTTTTTCGTGGCTACAGATCGTACTGCAACAAGCAACGACAGAAATAGGATTCTTGGGAAACGTTTGGGCTCCGCATTTGTAGGACATTGGATAACAGCCAAGCCTACCACACAACTATATTCGGTTGGCCAAATCTCCTTTCTTGCTTGCAACATCCCTTTTTTGTTGCTCTGAGTTCACCCCCATTTCTGGTGAACTGCCGATGATCATAGGCTTGGCAACGTACCACTGAAAATCCGCATCTTAAGAATTTAAGATATCTCAAGTCACATCATATCTCTCCATTCTGTCCAGCTTCAGTTTCTTCAGTTTCCTCAGTTTCCTACCCATCTTTTCGTGCCGTCCATGACCTTCCAATGCGAGTGAAACGAGTCACCAGACTCTGGAGATCCACCAATCCACCTGTGGGCAGAGCCAGACCCAGGCTACGAGACATGCCACCCGACCTCGGCCATCGCTACGCGTGCTACGCCACGACGGGAAAATCTGGGGATGATCGGACCATATCGGACCAAAGAATCCAGGATCCACCATTCAAAGACCATCCAATAATGCGGTGAAGGAGTGAAACTTGGCGGAAACTTGGATTTTAAAATATTTGGAAGATTTCAAACAGCTTAAACATGTTCAAACTCCAGTTGCGAAAATTGTCGAGTGATACTTTTTTTTTGTGTGTCGATCGTCTTGCGGAAAGCGACCAATGTGCAACTCATCCAATGATTGGCCATACGCAAAGAGTCAGTAGCCAAAGGGGTTTAAACCGTTGCCATCTGAGAAATGATCTTCAAGATCATGGTATGTGATGGTATAATCTGTTTGACGGAGAATAAACAAAACACTCTCTGGGGATCTTCTTCCCAAAGAACGACGAGTCAATTCACATTGTCTTCCCAGCCATCTTTCAACATATATTTCATAATCTTTCATACACAACTGCCAAAACCATCCAAAACCATCCATTTTGTATCTCCATGTTCTCCATGTTCATTGGTTAAAAACCAACCTTTTGGTGTACCATTGATCCACATCCCCAGTGGCCATTTTTCTGGGAGAAATATCAAGTGGCCAATAGATCCTGCTGGTCGACATCTTCAAACCTGGCAAGTCAGCCATTCAGAAGAAAACATGTCAACTATGGGATTATATATATAATATATAGTGGGATGATGATGATGATGATGATTATTATTATGATGATGCTGATGATGATGCTGATGATGATGATGATGATAATAAATATTTTTTCACAATAGTTCTATTTCAAAATACCAAATATCTTATGATATTTGCTACAGATCCCATCTAAGATTCTAAGGTATTTTTCTGGCACATTTTCTGGCCATCGTATGGTCATGGCATTGCCGCGCCTTTGTTGAGGGTGCTCACTTCAGGAGTCAGCTTGGTGTTGATGTCCGTGGCTCCTGCAGAAAGATTTCAGAAACACCAGATTTCAGTCTCTCCAGTCATTTGATATTCAGAAATGATGGAAAATTGAGGCTGGTTATGGCCCTGGTTATCGTTGGTTGACAGGTGAAACGACTGGTGAAGTCTGTGAACATCTGTGATTCACCAAGGCTGTCCTGGTTTCACCTGAAACCAGGCACGACGGGTCATGCGGATAATCATAGCCGGGATGAACATCGGGAAATATATTTCTCATAACCGAGTCCGAACTCCATCATGCTTCACCTCTCCACCAGTTGTTGTTTTGGTCGAAACCCGATCACTCTTGGTGAACAACAACAAGTTATAATTATGCATGTTCATCCGCCATTCATATGATATGTCACATATGTCACATATGTCAAATGTAATTTCATGTTGATTCAAAGATCCATACCGCCGCGATTTTGACATATTTTGACCATTTTGTCCCCCGCAATGAGAGCCCACCTTTGATATCAGCCGTGGAAGTGCTGGGCCCCGTGGTGTTGAGATGGATCACGATGTCCCAGTCACCACTGCAGGTCCCACCCTGGGCGCGGACGTAGACGTTGGTGCCACTGGAAATCCATAAAAATCCGATATATGTCTCAAGGTGGTTTTGAAACGCACAGTTTTTGAGTTGGTCCTCATTTCAACGCATCTTAAAAGTTTGAAGAGCTCTCTGTGTTCAACCAGATTACATTCTGCTGCAACTTAACCCGTTGAGTCCAAAAGAATTTCAGACCCAAAACTTGCATCCGATCATCACCAGTTGCAACAAATCAAGCAATATCATCCAATTCCAAACACCATTGGGTCCTGAAGTCCTACGGGTTGCTCCAAACACACCAGGTACAAGGGGGACAAATTTGGTAAATATAAAGGTAACATGTTTAAAATGATGGTAACATGACCATAAATGACCAATTTACCCTCCTTGTGACTATAATTTACCTATCATTTTTTTCCTATGATGACTTGGATCCCTTCAAAACATGCACCTTCTCCAAGTGACACTCGGACAGGTGGCAGCTGACTGTACAACGATGGCACCAAACAACCTGAGGCGGGGAATGGTCGAATGGTGGAACTGTGATGGATCCAATGACTTCGTGTCTGAAACAGCTTGGGAGGGCCTGGAAAGGATCTGTGGAGATGCGAAATATGTTGGGAAATTCGATTCCGTGCAATGATGTTCAGAAAGAAAGTATCGAAGGGAAACCAACACCAAAAATCTTGATACAGAGTTTTGGTCATCATATTTCATTATTTTTCATCCCAAATATGATATATTATGATATCCAAACTGGACATGTCCAAAACTGTCCAGAGTTTTTCCATCGATTGGATTGCCAAAGTGTAGAGCAAATCCATGCAGGACAGCAATGGGATGAGCATGGATCAGAACAGCATCGGGTACAATGTGGACGGTGGCTATGAGTTGTGAAACGAGAAACCAAACAATTGGACCATTGGATTTCTTGATTTCTTTGATGGTCTTACACTTTTGCATCGTCAAATAATTAAATGTCGATTCTTGATTTTGGTCAATGCATAGATCCAAGTCTACATATGACAATCGCAAGTTCTACCATCACTTCTGTTGGTGACTATCTCCACATTTTGACGGCTCCCCACAAACCACCAGCATCCACCAGCAGATTTTCTCGAAGACACGCAGGGTTCTGTGTGCTGAAGCCATAGTCGTGATCTGCCAAATAGTCATCGTAGGATTCCTGGAGACTATTCAAGCATCTTGCGTTTTATGCTGGCCACAAAGAGAAAATGCCATGATCACGTCTGATATGTCTTCCTCGTTTCAATTCCAGTCAAGTAAGAACTGGGATCATCAATACCCAAGCTTATACCTGGATGCAAAGAAGAAACAAAAAACATGCGAAGAAGAATGCACCACACTTGATGGGTTGGCAACATACTCAGTTCTCATGGTAATACATTCATCCACATTATCCCATATTTATTGATAAAAACAATGGTTTCCAGCTAAACGAACCCCCAAAAAACGTATCTAAATTTGATATAGTGGTTGAACCCCACTTCGTTAGTGGTTCCGTCACCTCTCATTCTGCCTCTGAGGAGAAGTAACGTGTCAACTTGGAGTAGCCCGGCAGGGAGGAGATGAAATCGTCCAAACCTTTCCCTGCGGGACCATAGCAGTGGAGTTGGGATCTCGCAAAATCCAGCATGATCAACCTAAATTGAAGTAATGACATTGCTAATTATATATATTATATATATATATATTGGTATATAAATGGACAATGATGTCGACTTAGCCAACTTAGTCACGACTTAGTCACGACTTAATGTAGCTTCGAGAGATCCTTTGGAACCAAGTTCTGAAATCGCTGGGCTATTAGCCAAGCCCTCTTCATTTCAGGATATTGATCTGAAGATATCTAAAGACCTCAAGCAAACAATCAGATCTTCCAATTCTTACCATACAAATGACCATAAATGAAGAACATAAATGAACATAAATGAACCACACAATGCTTTGGTCGTACTGAAACTTCCCTTAAATTTCGCAAATTTCACCAATTCCCTGGTTGATTGCAGGACCCCGTGGGTGATCCCTCAACTGAGTACGAACAGGACATCACTAAATATATAATATACATATATAATTAACTACATAATTTTAACTAACTCCTTGTTTCAAGAGTTGGAATTGAAAATGCCATACATAACATTTACCAATTTTTACCAATTTATATGGTTAAGGTTGGTAAATGCATGTAAATGCATGTAAATGCATGTAAATGCCAATCATGGCTATAATATGTTATAATGGTTATAATGGTTGGTTTACATAACACCATTTTCCAAGTATTTATCAACTCCTTGTTTCAAAAGTTGGAATGATTGAAAATGTCATTAACATAACTTTACATAACACCATTTTCCAACCATTTTCCAACCATTTACCAACCATTTCTGGCCCCAGCTCAGGGATCATCGGATCTCCCCATGGCCTGCTGTGCCCACGATGCCCAGCCGCAGATTTCTCTGTGCCATGTGCAGCGGCAGCAGCCCATCCAGCGCGGAACCTTTCGTGCGGAAAGGGGAGCTTCAAAAACCCCAATCTATGGGATATTTATCATCAACTATGGTTTTATGTATAGCTCCCATAGATGGTTTTTAGTAACTCCAAATCTATGTAACTCCAAATCATCAATCTATAGAGGTTAAATAGATGGTTTTATGGAGTTTCTAAGTATAACTGGTTGGTGGTTTGGAACCATGGAATCCAAAAAGTGCTGGGAAAGCGTTGGGAATTGGAGATTCAGGAAAAAAACAATGGGACATCTATAGCGAAATTTGAGATAAGATGAGGATACATAATTACCCAACAAAGCTTAACAATTTGCGGAGATGTATCGTGTATAGTTCATGATAGATGAATATGTGGATGTGCAGCATGACTTCTTGGTATTCTGGTTGCTCTTTCAACTACAGTTACCATAGGTCAGAGACAATAACAGCCATGAGCAACGAAAAGATGGGTGAACATTAGTCAGAACACCATTCAGCTCCAAAAGATGCATATTAGTCACTTAAGCCATCTGAAATCATCAGAATTCCAATCCATCCGAAACTATGTGAGTGACATTGAGTGACTTGCAAAAAGATTCTTCATATGACTTGCTGATGTGCATCAGCATCTGATGAGTTCATGAAAAGAAAGACCCGAACTCTGAACCCATCAGCAGTTGACGGATACGCCGCCTGTGTAGTGTTCCTTGCGAAGTCCCCACGAGCTGGCGAAAATCTCGGGGCACAAAGCGCTATCCTTCGACCTCAGCACAAAGTCCCCACGGCCGTCCGATTTCAGCATATTTCAGCAGGCCACCAATGCACCAACCAAAGCCATCAACAGGACTGTTAATTTACCAACACATAATTCAAACCATTGATTGGAAATCAAAACAGGAATCAATACAAAATGTATCTTAGATCATCATACAACTATACTATAATTTACAAATTCTGATATGAAGTTTCTTTCCGAAGCAACAAACCTTTTATTGAAAAAACATTGACCCATTCCCCAACTCATCAAGCCAGCCCTTCAAGGCACTTGCAGAGCTGCTCCAGCTGCTTCTTTACTGCGGGGGGAAGGCCTGCTGCTGAAAACTCCATGGCGACCACATGTATCATGTGGCTTTGTCTGAGGACATGGTCAATGGTTGTTTGCCTTGTTTTATGTTATTTTACAAGGGGAAATCATCAGATATATGGGTTCTGTTTATTTCATGATTTCCCCACATTTTCAGAAGCCATATATATATATATCATATATCACTGTTTCATGATTCCCTTAAATTTTCAGAAACCATATATCACCTGGTAAATGAACATAGACCCTGGCAGTCATCGGGGTTGGAAGACTAGTTTCCATTAAGAATTGGTGGTTTTCAGGGTCAAACTGTTTATTTACCAGAGGGTGACATATGATACAACATATTAATTAAGCCTTGTTCATGAGGGGAGGATTCTCCCTTTTATGGGACAATAATGACACTATACACCTGTATAATATGCAGCAGGCTTTACCGGTAACGACCTTGCGATGGTCGTGGTGAACGGTGGTTTGCCCCACCTGGGATGCTGGACACATCCAGAGGCTCCGCGGAGAACCACGTGGGATTGTTGGCCTCGGCGCGTGTCAACTCAGAAACAAATGATCTTGATGTTTCAATCGGTAAGCCACAGTCACATACAGTATATTTCTCTATATATAATATGGAATATATATATATAGATATATGTTCTTGAACATATCATATTGACGAAACACATCTCCATTGATTCACCCCATAGTATATCGTCATCTTCCTCGATCTCCATGGACTCCATGGCACATCCCCCATCCTTCAAGGCACCGGATCGTCCACATAATCGTGTGCTGGGACATCTTCCTGGCAAAAACATGGGGAATATTTTCCTGGCTGATAATATGACACGATATGATATGATCATCCAAAAGTAGCTATCCAAAAAAGTACATCCAAGGTACAGATCACAAAAAAATCACTATCAGATTTCCTTGATACTGTGGATGGAGGAAATCCTGCACCAGTAATCGCACATAGCTGTAGCAGAGAGACACTGTCACACCCTCACCCCCCTAATCAATGTTGCTTTCGGGGAGCCTTCAGGTGGTGCAGCGATGCAACCCTTCAATATTAAACGGGGAGCGCGAAGGTTGCTCGCATCTGGGGCTGCGAGTGGTGCACGATTCTTTCCACCCACCGTATGTACACTTGTACTATCCTAATCTGATATCGTAAAGCATAATGAAAACTAGTACTTTTGGATGACAATATGGATAATAGTATCCTATATTGATTATCTGATGGGATGATGTACTATCTCATGGGATGATGAAAGAGATCCTATATGACCTGGAGGTACCTAGTGAGCTAAACCTAGGGAATTTTCGGATCCACTGGCTCACTATCAATAATCCCAGCAACCCATCCATTCCCATCCATTCCCATCCATTCCCATCCATTCCCTACGTTTAGCACCAGTAAGCCACGCCTTCTGCACTTCACTGCGGATCCAGATCAACAGAAACATCAACGCCACCTCGGCGTAACGCAACCAATCCCATGGTCACTTGAAACAAAGACGAAGACGGTGAGACGAAAACGGTGGGTTGTGGTAAAATATGGTAAAATCAAGATGTAATTTGTAAAATATTGTAAATATACGCAATGTACAAGCTGAATTTGGATGACACTATTGATTGCATCTCGACTCATCGGTAGCTTCAAAATGCACCATAAGAAATGTCATTCAACCATTGAACCAGACTCAAAGAATCTGGCAGAATCATATACAGCAATATCATACATCAAAAAACAACACTAGTATAATATATTATATACAATTATATAATTTATAATAGCCAACATCATAATATATATATATATATTATACATATCACTAGACTACCATGTTTTTTTGGATTTTGGAGTTGGTGTTCCCTTTCGACTTTTCTCATCATCTCTGGTCGCCAAGCAGCAGGGAGCAATAGCTCTAACATCGCTGACGCCCATTGTCTGGACCTGGAAGGCTGCAGATTAGGAGCCCTCCGGAAAGATCGAATGGGGTAACCTATAAGAAATGGGGTAACATATATGGCAGTGTGTCAAAACCTTGTACCCCTGGTGAACATCAAAATAGCTGATAAATGGATGTTCATACCTCTAAAAATGGTATTAATAGGTATTGATTCATAGCCATATAACCAATGAAGCAAGTAAAATTGTGTTCTACTCAAGCTATATATAAAATATTATGAAAACAAACCTCATCTTGTGGCCTTGCGATACTTCAAACATATGGTTCCTTCCATTCGGAAATGCAGGTCGCAGAGATTTTTCTTGAAACATAAAACCATCACTTCAACTCCATTTCAAACTAAACCAGGGCTAATCCCAAGAGGCATGGCCTTGCGCAGAAATGGGGTTTAACATGGTATAACCCAATGTTGAAAATATTGCTACAAGTGACAAACCAGTGGATTTTGAAGATATCTAACTTTTTTTTTGCACAAACCCTAGGACATACTGCCCAACACACGTGGGGAAAGGGGATACTGCCCATGACTTAACTGGGAAAATCATGGTTCTGAGGACCTCCCTAACCAAGGCAGCAAGGCACTTCAGGGTGAAGTTCTTCCGCAGTACCGCGCCCAAACATCGGGAGAAGTGCCAACAGGCCGCCATGGCAGCTGCTAAGGATTGGATGATCGGAAAGTCATGGGAGTTTTTTTTTTTTTTTTCTGGACCTGCAACAGAGTGAACTTCATATCGATTGAAATGTCAATTTTATACTTTTGATTGATTTGGTCTTGACCACATATTGATTGATTGATTGATTGATTGATTGATTGATTGGTTGGTTTTTAGTTTTGATCTTGTTGATTCTTGGGTTACCTTTGGATGGTCATTTGTTTCTGTTTTTTTTAATGTTGTATTTACCCAGCTAAAAAACAAAAAACATGTTGTGTATAATGCAAAAGATTGGTGTGTATATCCAAGAAAATGTTGGTTGGTTTGGTAGTATTTTTTTCCCATGATATATTTGTTTAATGGTAAGTGCACGATGGCCACTGATGAAACCGTCGCTTCGCGAATGTTATGTGACTTGAACCAGATTTTTCAGGCCGCACCTCCGCATTGCTGGCGAAGCACATGTGGGATTGGCTCCAAAAAAGGGTGCTACAGGATGGGGCCTCCCAGTTATAACTTGGTTTATAAACATTATAACTCCCATTAACTATAGTTATATATCATGTTATATCTACCATAAACCATAGAATTCAGCCACTTTTTTTATGCAACTGAACGCTATCTTGGGGGCCCCATCCTGTACCAGTGCCAATGGAACCGCAGCTTCGGTTTTGAACAATCTGGTACCAAGATCAGAAAATAGGACTGGATTTTCATGGCGAACCTTGGATATCAAGAAAGTTCATTCTTCTAGTGGCATAGCTAAGAGTTCTGGCCGGAAAAGGGCAAAAAAACCAAGAACCAGCCATCTTACAGCTGACACGTTGAACAGAACCCATTTCGACGGTTGCACTCCTTGGTGATTTCTGATGACAAGTTCAGGCTCAATGGATCACAGATGTTTGCGATTCTTACCCTCTGGTTATGACTAACAGTTTGCCTTGGTATAGATGGCCCTAATCGAAATAGATGGTTTATCGAACTTAATAGCATGGTGATTTTCCATGGCAAACTGTTAGTCATAACCAGATGGTAACTAGCCCATTTTAGGGGTATCCAATTTTGACCCCCATATCTGAGAACAGTCGGAGAACCATAGAATCTCTTAGAACCATTCACCCTGCAGTTTACCCAGTTTCAAACCACTTCTTTTTTCCACTTCAGGCGCCGTCGCCTCCTGGCACAGCATTGCTATTGCCATGATCCGGTAGTTGTATCCGATGGGTGCCAAAATGTCCAACTTCTTTGTCCATCTGTATCTAAAGGTGCAGGTTTTGGTGAACAAACCCATTGTTTTGTTGCCTCAGTTGGATCTTGGTTTTGTTCAGATGCCTTGCCCATTATCAATTGCTATTCGTTGTACAGTGCATCTCCAACCTTCCCTCACTTCTAAATTCATCTTCCAAGGTCCTTCCATTGCAGTTGATGTCACCCCATCACTGCCTTACTCCTGGTAGATACGTCTGCATGGACAAATGAGGATGTATGATTTCATCCAGATCCATCATATCATACCTTCTTGGTTGTATAAGTTGTATATCCCATTAATAACGATTACAGCATCATCGAAAACACATTATATAAAGCAGATCAAAATCCTATGAAACCACATCAACATCCCATTAAACTCATGAAACCACCATTTTTCTTGGTTAAATCCCATAGATATCCCACATCCGATATCCCACATTCGCCGTTGCTCTCCGGGACTTGCCACTCCTCTGGCGCCACGTCCGCGGACTCTTGGATCGGGCGGAGGATCACCACGCAGACGTCGCCCAGAGGACCGCCCTGCTCCTTCTTCCTGGGGGTAAACCATGGTATTTTTTAACCGGGGGGTACTAATATGTACTAGTCATTGGGGATCATATACTATGGGATTAGTCATTGTAGTATGGATCGGTGGGATAATACATAAACTCACCATTTCAGGAGGTTTCTGAAATACGAAGCATTTGAATGAATAAAACCATATTGAGGGATGGATTCTTCGGCACCGCAGGGAAGATCTGCAACAGCTTGCTGCACTTGGCGAATCCCAAGGATTTCCCCAGCCAAGGAACAGTAGCGTGAAGCCCACCTGAACAAACGAAATGGCTTAAACGGCTCACCAAAAGAATAGCGTGCAAGGCATCTGCTCTTGGGTACATACACAGACCCCCACAAAAAATGTTGAAAAGTCATGCTAAGATAGTGACAAAATCTGTCCTCTCCATTCCTTTCCTATCTTTTTGAGGGGCTAATAATTACGTAAAACACTATGTGTCATGGGTAAATCATCATAAATCATCATGAATCACTATGTTTCATGGGTAAATCATCATAAATAATATAATAATCATGTTTTCATCATCTATTTCTATGCGCCACACGGCTTCCACTTCGCGTTACATCACCGGGTCCGGTCCATGCCTCCGCCATCTGCTCCGTGAAGGCTTCCAGGAAGGGCTGTCGCAGCATCGCCGAAGCCAGCAACACATGGCCATGGAGACCCAGTAGGCGATGCAGCAGCTGCTGCAGGGAGGACCAACCTGTGGGAAGCGATGGGTTTATGGTTGATGATGGGTAAATCATGTGGTTATGACTAACAGGGCTAGCCATGGAAAGATCCACCATGCTATTAATAGGTATACCATCTAGTTATATGTATGTATATCGATATATATATATATATGTATACCATCTGGTTCTGACTAACATAGCCATGGAAAATGCCAACCACAAATGGAGGTTTCTAGCTGGAAAAATCATCTATAAATGGGCCATTTTCCATGGCTATTTTAAATAACCAGAGGGTAAATCATGTCGTTAATCCAAGGTGAATCCAATAGTTTTGTTTTTCTTTTTTTTTAAGTGGTGAATGATGTTAAATGTCAAGTAGATGCATCAGTGGTCAATGTCATCTATAGATTCAAGTATAGATTCAATTTTATCTCATAGCTTCAGCAGTTAATCAATGGTTAAATGATCAGTAAATGCTGGCAATCCTTAATGAATATCGCATGAGGATCATTGCAGCCAGGGATACTTGGATGAGAGGTGGAAGATGATGGGCATGGAGAATTCCCTATTGATGTCGCCATGGTATAGATGGCCCTAATCGAAATAGATGGTTTACCTATTAATAGCATGGGGATTTTCCATGGAAAACTGTTTGTCATAAGCAAATGGTAAAACCTGGAGATTTCCCTATTGCCACCTTTGGTTGCCGAAGGGTAAACCTGACTGCGTCCAAGGTGCTGTCTCGATTCTCGTAGAGGCAATCACATACCACCTAAGGTCAAGAAACTGCGTTGTGATCTGAGGAAGTATCTGGATAATTCATGATCATCAGAAAGTCTTACCTCAATCAGAGGTCTAGGAAACAAAAAACTGGACACTGTTCGCATGTTGATATCAATCATTTATTGATAATCCCCAGTATTTTTCAACGACCACCCAATTCCCATCCCTGGTGAGGTCTGGAACCTCATCCAGGTTGCGTTTCAATGAAACCAAAAAAAAATGAAAACACAAACTGCCATTTGAAATCATGATCAACTATATTAAATATAATTAAATTATACAATCTTCATTATATATCATATCAGTATATATCAGTAAATATTATTAAATTATACTTCATTATATATATTTATCAAATCAGTAGAGTTATAATATATATATATCAGTATTCTTCTAAATCTTTTCCAGGTGTCAATCATCTGATTTTTTGGACCCTTCTCCGTCCAAAATCCCAGCGCCAAGCGGCCACCAGATCAAAGTTCCCCGGCAGCGTGGGCATCTGTGCCTCCTTCTCCCATTCTACGGCAGCCGCCTCACGCAGCCGTGGGGAACGGGATGAAGGGACAATTGACACATGTAAAATCCATTAAGATCACCTAATTTTAGGGAAAACCATCACCTAAAACACTATAAAATCCATTGTTTTATGGCGAAAACTAAAACCATCACCTAATTTTCTGTCAAGCAATCCAGTGATCTCTGGATTGGATCGAAATCTGCAGTTCAAGTACGGATTCTACCATCCAAACAAATGAGTCACATGAGGTTTCCGGCAAATTGCCCCCTTACAACAAATCTGGGAGATTCTTGAACAGATTGTTTTCAGGAATCAAGATTTGGATTTTGGAGGCACATATCAAGGTCGACTCTGAAGTGAGTTCTACTCATCAAATCCCAGCCTGGCAACGACCAGCAGCACGCCTGCATTCAAGGACGGATGTATCGGGCACCTATAAGTCACTCTCAAAATGTGGCCCATATTGGGATATGAATGTTGCACAACAAATAAGATAGATCCACATAGGGATATGAGCTCTGGATATCTGACCGGATACCCTCTGGTAAACATACGAAAAACTATGGAAAAATCCACCATTTTTAATGGGAAAATCCACTATAAATGGCCATTTTCAATAGCTATTTTGACATAACCAGAGGGTATCCCAGCAAAATGGCTGCGTCACTGCCGTTTTCTCCGCCACATGTGGCGCCTGGGCTCCGCTCCTCGACCGGATCTCCGGCGAGACGACTTGTCCTCCTGCCGAGACTGAGCAGGATCTGGAATGGCGAATGGACTGGCTACCCTCTGGTTATGTCAAAATAGCTATTGAAAATGGCTATAGAAATAGTGGATTTTCCCATTAAAAATGGTGGATCTTTCCATCGTTTTTTGTATGTTTACCAGAGGGTAATGGACCTGATATCACCTGATATGACCTGATACAAACACATCATGCTGATTTTGTCTCTATCTCAAGCAGATCCAACCAATGGATGTCCATCCACTTCGAATCCCTGGAATCTCCTTGGACTTCTTTTTGGACTTCGCCGCGCTGGCAATCGTGTCCTATGCCATGAGGCAGCCATCACAGGGGATTTCACGGAAATTTTGTTACATGAAACATAGATTTTTACACACCAATGCCATGAAATAATCAAAAATCTACAAGTTCAAATTGGCTTGAAAGCTATGGAATATTTCCATAGTTCAATCAATCTACGACGTTCAAAGCTATGTTGATCTGACTCTTCATGGTGAATCACTGAGATCTTCGCTCCCCCACCTCCATTGAGAGCCTGGGCGATGAGTGGGATCAAAGCCTTTAAAGCATCGGGGGATTAATTAGTTGGGGATGTCGTTCACTTCGTTTCCTTTTTGATCTTGGCAAAACTTAATCAAAACCTAGTCAAAAAGGGATCAATAGTGATCAATATTGAAGGAATTGTGATCAACTTATTCAAGTTAGTGATTCAAAAAGGTAGAGGACCAACACAATAAAAAACAATGACCAATCGTGATGGAATGTAGCGGAAATTTTGCAAGACTTCACCGGCAAAATGATGATTTTCTTTCCACGCTTGTACCACATCCAGTAAATGAACATGGCAACAATTACGCTTAGTGGTAGATCATTTATCAATTGTGGTTTTCAAACGCTTAGTCGACCAGCAGCATTTTTGTTGAACAAAATCATCACATTTTGATGGGGCCCTTGAAATTACCAACCACGGGAAATTGCAATGCTTGGTAGTGTGACAAACCAAAGAATCAACCATCCCCAATTTCACCATGAATGGGTTGTATAAAACATGCCCGAAATGGTAGGTTGATTATTATCATGCTTCTGCCACATGATGTACTTTAATTTATCCATTTCGGGATGATTCTTACCACTCATTCATGGTGATGAATATTGGTAAAGTAATATGTATACTATCCCCCTATCCCCAATTTTAACATAAATGGGTGGTATAATGACATGATATAAACTATCAAAATATGATAAACTATGGGTGGTTTCTAGTTGCTTTACCAACAATATGGGCAAACCACACTACCTTCGACTGAACTACTCCGAGGGGCGGGTTTAACTCCATGTTGCGCTGCAGCAGGGGCAGCAAAGCTTCCACATCGGTGACCTCGCTGGGAGATACCAATTGAGTGTGTCCGAACATGGGGCACACCAACCAAAAGACATGTAAATACTATTCAATATATGTTTTTAATGGGAGCTAGAATTTGGGTCAGCCTATTTTCAGACGAAGCCATATTAAGCTGGGATGATCGAAACATGAAACCTGGTGGGGTTTCTCTGATGTTGGGAAAATCCAAGCATCTCATGGTTTGAAATCATATCTTCCATTTTACAGATGCAATGTCACGGCTATCCCCTCAGACCATTTTCAAATTAACCCGTGGAAAAATTCTGGATGATTACCGACTCAGCAATTCAAGTAAACAGTGGGATGCCTTTGGATTCAAGCAACTTGAGAATTCATGTGGCACAGCCCATAATACAGCATCCCCAACATCTTACTGTACATCATCTGACCCTTAATGGGAAAATTTCAATCCTCAATCATTCCCGGTTTGCTGCAGTGGGTATCCCACATCATTAACCCAAATGAGCCTATCCCCATCACAAAGGTTTGGGACCGTGCCACCGTGCTCCCTTCCACCCATTCATCCCAGGGGCTGTGGAATCAGCCCCATCATAAGCAAGGGCTATGCCACAAGCGCCTGGACTAGGGCCAGTACCTAAGGGGAAATCCATAAGTCACGGGGAATCCCCAAGTCATGGTCATCCATGACTGGATGATGACTGGACCTGACAATTTGTGGAAACCTCCTGCAGTGTGACCGGATGTGAAAGAAAGGGAAAATGAGGTTTTCAACACCATGAAAATGTGGTCAAACTCTTGAGAGAACTCCATGTAATTTTTTGCAGGGAAGATAGCTGAAAAAGGGGGCCGCTGGCAAGCCATTCCACATGCAGCTTAGGTGAGAGTGGCAAAGGATATCAAATATCAAATTTCGTCAACCATCAGGACAAAATCTGATCTTTGTCGACTCATTGCACTGAAACCTAATCATACCCAATCACAGCAAAGCATTCATTGTCCTTTAAGCCATGAGTTCCTTGAAATCCAATATGCAACAACCTCAAACAAATGGAACCCGTACAGATGGCGATTTTCAGCATGGACCCAAGTTCAAGCTTGAATCCCTATTTGGGCTGGAAAAGTCCCAATTTTTGAGGGCAAACAAATCTAATGCCTTCAATAGCTCAATCTCCAAAGCCATGTAATAAATTACTTTACTTCGCGTGATCCCCACCATGACATTTATACATTTTCTTACTGGCAAATCTTCTGGCATTCTATCTGACATATCTTCTGGCATTCTATCTGGCATTCTATCT